>Ga0129308_1000240_pt1 | contig 96375 bp, 100 predicted proteins | sample L827metagenome_FD_94440 | JGI IMG/M metagenome (GOLD analysis project Ga0129308, IMG submission 94440) | Ring-tailed lemur group fecal microbial communities from Wisconsin, USA - L827 metagenome | ecosystem: Host-associated > Mammals > Digestive system > Large intestine > Fecal | place: USA...
ACTGATATCCAGTTTTGCCCCGAACTCCACCGGCTTTCCGGCTTTTCCGCGTACGATTGGTCGGATGAACGGCTGACTTACACTGACAATCCTGTCAGGAACGGAATGTGTATGGTTGTCATATATCTGCTATCGTGCGGAGGCAGTTGTCAGTTTTTTAGGTTTTCAAAAGTAGTAAATGGGTAGTAAATTGCTCGAAGCAATCCCAAAAAGTCTTTGAAAATCAGGAGTTTCCGGGTTTTGATAGTGTACTGCCGTGGCAGACGAAGAGTATCCTGTTCATTTCCGTTCTCCTGTGCTGTTTTCGATAGGCTCAGTATAGCACACGCCCTCCTGACAGTCGAGAACAATTTCCAAATGCTCGGCGGAATGAATTTGTTTCGTCAGCTCCGCCTCCAGAATGACCACATTCTGTGTCCAGCCGATCTTCACAGCCTGACGCATCAGCCCGGGAGCATTCTCATAAATACGGTAAAACTCCGTTTCCAGGGGATAGTCACGGGAGTCCAGAGAAAGGGTTATAGCGGCCAGACCGTCAACACCACGGGCCTTGCCATTATAATGGATTTGAACGAAGTCATAGGGCTTGCCGGTTTTCTTGGAAGTACCAGACAGGCGGGCCTTACCAATTACTTTGATTCTCATTTGTTTTTCTCCTTTATTTCCCAGATGCAAGCACCTTGGCCTGTTCACCAGAAATGATAAACTCACCCTATGCATACATGGACTTTTATAACAACGACCGGTATCAAAAAAAGCTTGGCTGCATGACGCCGGCAGAATTCATCGCAACCTCCAAAAAATAAATGCGCAGAGAATCCTACATACAATAGAATCCTCTGCTAACTTTTATTTCTTACTTTGTCTACTTGACAGGGAGCATATCATCAGGCCAGCGCCCTCTCAAAAAGGGCGCTGGCCTTTGGCTGCGATTGTCGGGAGTTCAACTCCCGTCAGTTACTCCGAAATCTCCATTTTCATAATTTGTTCGTTTTACGAATTTTTAGAGACAAAATCCCCGAAAACGCTTGATACCGTAGGCTGAATGCCTACGGTATCAAGCGTTCGTTTTTTATGGAGCTACTGGTCAGATTTGAACTGACGACCTGCGCATTACGAGTGCGCTGCTCTACCCCTGAGCCACAGTAGCAAATCAATCATAGACTTGACGGTAAATTATGATAGCACATTTTTTTCGCGCCGTCAATCACCAACCTTGTCTTTTCTTTGTTTGCTTTTATATTACCTTCTGTATATCCCTGTGCTTTCTCCTCTGTGCCAAAGCCGCTCTGCCTTCCCTGAGCGGACATATCTGTCGTTCCTCCTGAAATTTCTATTTGGCATTTCATCAAAAAGATTGTTATTTCTCCGATTATAGCCGATATTTTTAACTTTTAATTTTCTATTTTCATCCAGAATACACTTGTTCCATTTACATAATTTTAAGCAGTAATCTCATCTACAAAGAGTTATTCACATTATCCACAGGTTTATCCACACCCACTCACCCCTTCTTTTTCAACAGCTTTTCCACTTTTCCACCGTTTTTTCCACAGGGCTCAATCTCTAATTCTCTTCTCTTTTAGCCTCTCAATTTAGTATACATAATCTTTTTCCCTCCACCGAAGACAAAAAACGACGCATGGCCGTCACCCGACCGTGCGCCGCCTGAGTCCTATTCCTCCAAAAGATGCTTCCGGCTCCAGGCCCGGCTGTTCCAGCGGCTCAGAAACAGCACCGCCCGAATACACTCATCGATGGCCATTGCCGCCCAGAGGCCTGCCAGTCCCCACCCCAGGACCACCCCCAGAAGAACGCTGCCTCCCACACCCACCAGCCAAGCGTCAACGATACAGATGGTGATGGGGAAGCGGATATCGCCGCAGGCCTGAAGGGCCCGGCACATGACCATATTCACCGCGCGCCCCAGCTCTAGAGGGATCTCAATGAGCATGATGGTCCCCGCCAGCGCCAGGACCTGCTCATCTTTTGTAAAAATGCCGTAAATGGGCCGTGCAAGCAGCCAGAGGACCACTGATAGGATACCCGACACCGCCACCGCTGCCAGTACCGTGCGCTTTACGTTCCGGTCCGTCTCGGCAATCTCGCCTGCGCCCATGAGCCTCGCCACAACGACCTGGCAGGCCTGTGACAGAGCTGAGCCGAACAGATAGGTCACATTGGCAAACAAGTTGGCATAGACCCGCGTATTTACCACATATGCGGCAAAACGATTGCACACCGTCTGAATGCAGATCTGAGAACCATTATAGGAGACCGACTCCCCTCCTGTGGGCACGCCGATGGCCAGGAGCCGTTTAAGCTGGTCCCAGGGAAAGGGCCGGAGGCAACGCAGTGAGATGACCGGCCCAAAGGTTCTGCGGAAGAGCACGGCGATGATGGCCGCACCCATGATCCGGGACAGACCGCTGGAGATGGCGGCACCCGCGATCCCCATGGCCGGAATGGGGCCCAGGCCGTTGATGAGCACATAGTTTCCGCCGATGTTCAGACAGTTCATCACCACGGAGATCACCATGGTCTCCTTCATCATCTGGCTGCTGCGGAAAAAGGCGGTAAATGTGAGGTAAACCGCCTGGAACATCATACCCAGCCCAATGAGGCGCATATAAAGGCATGTCTCTTCAAAAATCAGCGCATGGACGCCCATCAATCTGAAAATAGGTCCGCAGCCGAGGACCAGCACGGCGCTGACCAGAAGGCCGAATACCAGATTCATCAGGAGCGCCACCGTATAAGTCTGGTTCACCCGCTTGGTATCTTTGGCGCCGATGTACTGGGAAATCAGGATCATAGCGGCTGTACAGACCACGGAAAATACCAGCAATAGGAGGTTGGTGATCTGATTGGCGTTGCCGATGGCCCCGACGCCGTTGGGGTCCCGCCAGCCGACCATGATCTGGTCCGCGTTACCCACCAGCATCTGGAGCAGCAACTCCACAAAAATCGGCCAGGAGAGCTTCAGGATGTTGTTTCCCTTCATTTTCAAGGCTTCCTCCGCATTCCACATAGTATGCTTCCGCTGATTTACTATAGTGATTATAGCGGTTTGCTCCGCGAATACAATTGGAAGAAATGACGTGATTTCCAAAATGGTAGGACCTATCCTGCATAAAGTCCACAATAGAACAGGCGGCCCGTTCCATGAACGGGCCGCCTTTGTCTTGCTGTTCCCTTACAGGCTTCCATATTCCTCAAAGAACCGGTCGTGTATGACCTGAACGGCATTGTCCGCGTCGCATTTATCTACCAGCACGGAGACCTTGATCTCACTGGTGGAGATCATATGGATATTGATTCCCGCGTTGTAAAGCGCCTCGAACATCAGGGAGGCCACGCCGGGATTATTGATCATGCCCGCGCCTACAATTGAGACTTTGGCGATCTCATCCGTAACGTCGATGTGGTCAAAGCCCAGAATGTCCTTCATCTCACTCATGACCTGCCGGGCCTTATCCATATCCTCGTGCCCCACCGTGAAGCTGATATCCTTGGTGTTGTTGCGTCCGATGGATTGGAGGATGATATCCACGTTGATGCCGTACTTTGCTAGCGTGGAGAAGATGCGGAAGGCGGTGCCCGGCTTATCCGGCAGGCCCACCAGGGCCAGGCGCGCGATGTTTTTGTCCTTGGCTACGCCGCTGACATAGGGCTTTTCCATGGTTTTTGCAACCTCCTTGACTTTCGTTCCGGGCTGTCCGGAAAAGCTGGAGAGGACCTCCAGATTGACATTATAGCGCTTGGCCATTTCCACGGAGCGGTTGTGCAGGACCTGCGCGCCCAAGGTGGCCAGTTCCAGCATCTCGTCATAGGTGATCTCGTCCAGCTTCCGGGCCCCCTTGACGGAGCGGGGATCGGCGGTGAACACGCCGTCCACATCGGTGTAGATCTGACACAGGTCGGCATGCAGGGTGGCCGCCAGAGCCACCGCCGAGGTATCCGAACCCCCCCGCCCCAGTGTGGTAACGTCGCCATACTTGTTGATGCCCTGGAATCCGGTGACGATGACGATCTTCCGCTTGTCCAGCTCCGCCAAAATACGCTCGGTACGGACGTTCTTGATCCGGGCCGCGCCATAGGCCGAGTTGGTTTTGAAGCCGGCCTGCCAGCCTGTCAGAGAGACCACCGGATACCCCATCGCCTCAATGGCCATGGCGCACAGGGCGCAGGAAATCTGCTCGCCGGTCGAGAGCAGCATGTCCATCTCCCGCTTGGAGGCCTTGGGATTGATCTCCCCTGCTTTGGCGATGAGGTCATCCGTAGTGTCTCCCTGTGCGGAGAGGACCACCACCAGGCTGTGTCCCCGGCGGTAGGTCTCCGTAATGATGCGGGCCACGTTGCGGATCCGGTCCGCATCCGCGACGGAGGTCCCGCCGAATTTCTGTACAATGAGTGACATGTATATGTACCCCCTAAGAGTTACGTGTAAAAGCCAAGTCCTCCCTCCTCGGAGGTATGCTCCGGGGAGGGAACTGGAGAAGCCTATGCCATTCTATGCCCTCACTCCAGGACCCGGAACAGCGAGCCAAGCTCCATGCCGGAGAGGGCAGACATCAGCTCGCCCCGGGGCATGGCCCTGGTGAGGAAGGCCACCTCGTCCGCCGGGGCACCCGGCCGGGAGAGCAGCGCGGCATCCAGCCCGGCGGCGCGTACCTTTTCGGCGGTCCCGGCGCAGCGGACATACCACCGGAAGGGGACGCCCTCCGGCGACACCGTCACATCCTCTCCGCCGGGGCCCCACTCCACCCGCTTTCGGGAACGGATATGCCGGGCGGCGTCCATCACATCGGCCACAACGGCGGAAGCGGTGGGCAGTTTTCCCGCGCCCCGGCCATAGAACATCACGTCTCCAATGGCGTCCCCTTTGACCATAATGGCGTTGAACACGTCCTCCACCCCGGCCAAAGGCGCCTCCGCATCTATAAGATGAGGGGCCACATAGGCGCAGATCTTTCCGTCCAGCTCCTTTACCGCCCGTCCAAGCAGCTTGATCTTCCGGTTGCACGACTCAGCGTAGGCCACGTCGGCCAGCGTGACGCCGGTGATCCCCTCGGTGGGTACCTGCCGGGGGTACACGTGACGGCCGAAGGCGATGGAGGCGAGAATACAGATCTTCCGGCAGGCGTCGTGTCCTTCCACGTCGGCGGTGGGGTCCTTTTCTGCATAACCGTTCTCCTGGGCCTCTTTCAGCGCGGCCTCAAAGGAGAGGCCCGCGCGTATCATGCGGGTGAGGATATAATTTGTCGTGCCGTTCAGGATTCCGCAGATCTCTGTGAGCTCGTTGGCGGCCAGGCACTGAGAGAGGGGACGCAGAATAGGGATGCCGCCGCCCACGCTCGCCTCAAACAGATAGCTCACGCCCATTTGAGACGCCAGTTGGATGAGCTCGTACCCGCGCTCGGCCACCAGCTCCTTATTGGAGGAAACCACGCTCTTCCCGGCCCGCAACGCCCGGCGCGTATAGTCCAGGGCCACTGTGGCCCCACCGATGGTCTCCACAACGATATCTACCGACTTGTCGTTTTCAATGGTAGAAAAATCATGGATGATCTTGTCCTGAAAGGGGCTCTCCGGAAAGTCGCGCACATCCAAAATATATTTCAGGCGGACGGGCGTCTCCACCTTTTGGTCGATATGTTCCCCATTTTTGGCCAGCACCTCGGCCACACCGGACCCCACCGTGCCAAAGCCCAGAATTGCAACATTTACCATACCATCAAACTCTCCTCGCGTACTGAATTGCCTACCCGGCCAGAATCTCACATTTGAGGACGCCTCTGAGCGCCGTCGTACGAGAGAGCAGCTCCTCTACCGGGATATGGAGTCCCGAAGTCTCAGCCCCAATGGTTACCAGCGCACAGCCGCTCACCGGAATGCCCTGATTGATGGTGAGAATATTCGCGCCGGAGACGGCAAAGCTATTGAGGACTGACGAGAGGACGCCCGGCTCGTCCCTCAGCCGGGTCTGGAAGGTCACGATGCGGCCATGGAGCATATCGTTGAAGGGTCGCACCGCATCCTTATATTTATAGAATGCGCTCCGGCTGATCCCGGTCATGCCCGTGGCCTGATGGACCGTCTCCGCCTCTCCGGTCTCCAGCAATCGCTTGGCCTCCGCGACCTTTCTGAATATTTCCGGCAGTGCGTTGGCCTCTACAATAAAGTATTTCGGTGGGTTCGCCATTTCATACACCTCCCTGGTCCTGTCTCTTCATTCTAAGCGGGTACATTTGTCTTTGTTACAGAGTCATTTGTCCACGTGTGAAGTTTATTTTAGCACAGTCCTCTGGCGGGTGCAAGCCCGAATCCCGGGAACATACCACGATTTTTGACGCACTATGCCGGATTTTTCCGTCATAGTAACCATAATGTGAGGAGGTCCGTCATGCCCGAGAATAAACATCTGAAATTTCTTCTCACAGTCGCCTACTTGGCGCTTGGAGGGGCCGCCCTATGGCTGGCGCTCCATTTCCTCCTTCCGTGGACACTCCCCTTCCTCCTCGCTCTGCTCCTCGCCGCCTTACTGGAACGCCCGGTGACTTTTTTTATGGACCGGCTGCGCCTGCCGCGCTGGGCGGCGGCGGCGCTGTGCACGGTTCTGTTGCTGCTCGCAGTGGGCGCCGTGCTCTTTTTGTGCGTCTGGCGGCTCTGGTATGAGGGCTCTCTCCTGCTTGGACGCCTGCCCTCCCTGCTTTCCGCCCTGCCCTCCCTGGGCGCTCCGCTGGAGCGGTGGGCCTATCGCTTCATCATCGCCGCCCCGCCCCAAATGCAGGAACCGCTGCGGGAGGCGCTGGAGACCCTGGCGGCGCAGAGCGCCGCGCTGCCCGACTGGCTCTACCGCACCTTGTCCACCTGGACGGTATCCGCACTTGCGGCCCTGCCGGATTGGGGACTTTTTCTTTTCACCACCGGTCTTGCCACCTATTTTACCTCCGCCGGACGGCCCGCGCTCCTCGCTTTTCTTCGCCGACAGGCGCCTCCCTCCTGGCGGCCTGCGCTCCGGACCGGGTGCCGCCGCTTCCGGGCAACCGCCGGCGGCTGGCTGAAAGCCCAGGGCATGCTGATGCTCATCACCTTCGGCGAACTGACCCTGGGTTTTTTGTTTCTCGGCGTGGATCTCTCCATCCTGCTGGCGGCCCTCACCGCGCTGGTGGATGCCCTGCCCGTATTCGGCACCGGCACCGTGCTGATCCCCTGGGCCCTGCTGGAACTGCTTTCAGGCCGTTTTTCCATGGCGCTTGGGCTCTTCGTCCTCTACCTGATCGTGTCCCTGGTGCGCAGCCTGCTGGAGCCCAAGCTGGTGGGAGACCGCGTCGGCCTTCCCCCCCTGGCCGCGCTGCTGTGCATGTATGTGGGGTTCCGGGCCTTCGGTGTGGTCGGGATGGTGCTCTCCCCCCTGGCCGCCATCCTGATCAAGGAGGCCCACGACTGCGGTATCGTGCGGCTGTGGCGGGACTGAGTCCGCGGGGTGTGCCCTCCCTCCTCCGGATGCCGTCCCTTTTTTCATTGATTTTCTCCGAAAACCTCGGATTTCCCCCTTGCTTATCCCTGTACGATAGTCTATATTAGGATGGTGTAAAGACGGCCCGCCGTGAGCACCATGGGGCCGAGCAGAGAGGATGTACGCACCTTGAACATTATTATTGTCGGCGACGGCAAAGTCGGCTACACACTGGCTGAGCATCTCTCCCGTGAGGAGCACAATGTCACCATTGTGGACACCAGCGAGGAGGCCCTGCGCAAAGCCGACGAATCCTTGGACGTCATGTGCATCAAAGGAAACGGCGCTTCCATCACCGCACTCCGGGAGGCCGGCGCCGACACAGCCGATCTTCTCATCGCCGCCACCAGCATGGACGAGATCAACATGGTCTGCTGCCTCACCGCCAAGCGCCTGGGCACCCGTTTCACCATCGCGCGGGTCCGCAACGTCGAATATACGGTGGACGCCAGCGCCCTCAAGCACGATATGGGCATCGACACCCTGATTAACCCGGAGAACGCCACCGCGGTGGAAATCGCCCGGCTGCTCCGGTTTCCCTCTGCCGCCAATATCGAGACCTTCTACCGCGGTCGCGTGGAGCTCATGAGCTTTCGGGCCCGGGAGGAGGATTTTTTCTTGGGCCAGCCCCTCTCCGCCCTCTCGCAGCAGGTGCGGAACCTCCCCATCCTTTTCTGCGCCGCGGAGCGGAATGGAGAGGTCATCATCCCGGACGGCTCCTTCGTCCCCCAGGCCGAGGACCGGATCTATGTGATCGGGGCCCCTCTCGGCGTACATGAGTTCTTCAAGCTGATCGGCCGTTACGCCCCCCATATCCGCAATGTGTTCGTGGTGGGCGGCGGGCGCATCACCTACTATCTCTCCGCCATCCTGGAGCGCATGAATATGCACGTAAAGATCGTGGAGCTCAGCGAAGCGCGCTGCCGCCAGCTCTCCGAGATCCTTCCTCACAGCCTGATCATCTGCGGCGACGGCACCGACCAGGAACTCCTGGAATCGGAAAACCTGGAGGATGCCGACGCCTTTGTGGCCCTCACCGGGCGGGACGAGGACAACCTGATCATCTCCCTCTACGCCATGCAGCGCAAGGTCGCCAAAGTCGTGGCCAAATGTAACCGGCAAAACTACACCGGCATCGTGCGGGATCTGGGCCTGGACAGCGTCATCTCTCCCAAGCTCTTTACCGCAAACCAGATCCTGCACATCGTCCGCGGGATGCAGAACAGCAAGGGCAGCGTTATGAGCACCCTCTACCGCATCGCGGACGGCGGTGCGGAGGCCGCTGAATTCGTGGTCAACGAGACTACCCGCCATCTGGGCACGCCGCTGAAGGACCTGAGGTTGAAAAAGGGGATTCTGGTCGCCGTCATCGTCCACCAGGGGCGTACCATCATTCCCGAGGGCTCCTCCACCATTGAGCTGGGCGACACTGTGATCATCATCTCCAGCAATCAGGGGATTCTGGACATCAACGACATCTTCGATGACTCCATCCTTGACCTGGGGGCCGGAAATCAATGAATTTTAAGCTGGTATTCAAGCTGGCGGGCAAAACCCTGCTGGTAGCCGCCGCCTGTATGGTCCTTCCTCTGCTGGTCACCCTGCTCTACCGGGAGGACCCCATGCCGTTCCTGTCTGCGATGGGCATTACCGCGCTGGCCGGTCTTCTTTTATCTCTACTGAGGGCCGACACGCGTTTCAATTCCAGAGAGGGCTTCTTTTCGGCCGGACTCATCTGGCTTCTGGTGGGTTTTTTCGGGGCGCTTCCCTTCCAATTCTCCGGCTATTTTCCCAGTTTTGTGGACTGCCTGTTCGAGTCCATCTCCGGCTTCACCACCACCGGAGCTTCTATCCTCACAGCTGTGGAGCCTCTTCCGAAGGGCATTCTCTTCTGGCGCTCCTTCATCCATTGGCTGGGCGGCATGGGGATCTTGGTCCTGACCATCGCTCTTCTCCCCTCCCTGGGCGCGCGCACGCTTCATGTGATGAAGGCCGAGTCGCCCGGGCCCATCATCAGTAAATTGGTGCCCAAATCCTCTCAGTCCTCCAAGATCCTGTACGGCATCTATCTGGTCCTCACGGTGCTGGTGATCCTTGCCCTGCGGGCCGCCGGAATGGACTGGTTCGACTCGGTGACACATGCCTTTGCCACTGCCGGCACGGGCGGCTTCTCCACCCGCAACCTGTCCGTCGGCGCCTACCAGAGCCCCGCGGTGGAGATCGTCCTCGGCATCGCTATGCTTCTCTTTTCCGTGAATTTTGCCCTCTACTTCCTGATCCTGTGCGGAAAATGGCGTCAGGCGCTCAAAAGCGATGAACTCCGTTTTTTTGCCAGCGTGGTGGGCGGTTCCGTTCTCCTCATCGCCTGCAATATCCAGAGCATGTACGGCTCCTTTCTGACCTCCCTGCGCCACGCCTTCTTTCAGGTCTCCTCTATCATCTCCACCACCGGTTTCTCCAGCGTGGATTTCGACCTCTGGCCGGAGTTCTCCCGGGCCCTGCTGGTGATCCTTATGTTCTGCGGGGCCTGCGCCGGCTCTACCGGCGGCGGCGTAAAGTGCTCCCGGGTCCTGCTTCTCTTTAAATGTATCGGGCGGGAGATCCGCCAGATCCTCCATCCCCGTTCCGTCAATGTGGTCCGCTTGGACGGCCGGGTCGTGGATGAAAAGATACTCCATACCGTGATGATCTTCCTGGGGTCCTATATGCTCATCACCTTCGGGGCCACGCTGCTCGTCGCCCTGGATAACTTCTCCTTTGGAACAACCTTTACGGCAGTGGTGGCCTGTATCGGCAACATCGGTCCCGGCCTGGAACTGGTCGGCCCCATGGGCAACTTCTCCATCTTTTCTCCCCTGACGAAGCTGGTCCTCTCTCTGTGCATGATCGTGGGGAGACTTGAGGTCTTTCCCATCCTGGTCCTCTTCAGTAAGAATGCCTGGCAGAGGGTATAGGCGTCTCCCCGCGATCCTGCGCTCCGCCGGACTCCTAGGAAGTCCGGCGGAGCGCATTTTTTGTGAAAAACAGAAAAATTTTTTCTTGACAACACCGCCCTCCGCCTGCGGGCACTTTTTTCTTTCGCCGCTCGTAAGTTTCCTTTCTTTTCATTTGAAGGGGTGTTATTTTCGTTTACTGTTTCGTTTTTCCATGTCATGGCAAGATTGCACGGAAAGATCGACCGAAAACTTTTCATTTTCGTAGGAACTGTAAAACCGGCGTATTTGCAGGGAAAAGCGCGGTTGGGCACCTTGAAAATCCGCTTTGTTATGCTAAAATTATAAACAAGAACTGCGTCGGGATCTGCCCGGCGCTTGTGCAAAAGGAGTGGGGAATTTTGACACCTGAAAATCTCTTCTGGATTGGCTTTGTGGGGGCCGTGCTGGCCATCGCATTCGCCTATGTCCAGAGCCGGAAGGTCATGACCTTCTCGGAGGGCAGCGATACCATGAAGAAGATCGCCGCCTCCATCCGGGAAGGCGCCAATGCCTACCTCCGGCGGCAGTACACCACCGTGGCAAAGGTCTTTGTCGTCGTTTTTGTCATCCTGCTGGTGATCGCTTTCGCCTCCAACGGCGAGATGCTCTCCAAATTCACGCCCTTCGCCTTCATCACCGGCGGGGTATGGTCCATGTTGGCCGGTTTTGTCGGCATGAAGATTGCCACCAATTCCAATGCCCGCACCGCGCAGGCCGCCTCCGAGAGCCTCAATAAGGGACTCCGCGTGGCCTTCTCCTCCGGCTCCGTCATGGGCTTTACCGTGGTGGGCCTGGGTATGCTGGACATCTCCATCTGGTACTTTTTGCTTCACTATGCCTTCCACATCACCGATGCCACCACCCTGGCCAACATCATGGTCATGAACGGCATGGGCGCCTCTTTTATGGCTCTCTTCGCCCGTGTGGGCGGCGGCATCTACACCAAAGCCGCCGATGTGGGTGCCGATCTGGTGGGCAAGGTGGAGGCCGGCATCCCCGAGGACGACCCCCGCAACCCCGCCACCATTGCCGACAACGTGGGTGACAACGTGGGCGATGTGGCGGGTATGGGCGCCGACCTCTATGAGTCCTACGTCGGCTCCATTCTGGCCACCTTCGCGCTCTCCGCCGTGGCGGGTTATGGTTTTTCCGGTATGCTCCTGCCCGTGTGCCTGGCCGTGGAGGGCATCGTCTGCTCCATCATCGGCTCCTTCTTTGTCAAGACCAAGGAGAACGCCGACCAGAAGTCTCTGCTGAAGAGCCTGCGCACCGGCACCTATCTGGCCGCCCTGCTCTCCGCCCTTGTCGCCGCGCCCCTTACATATACCATCGTGGGCAACTGGGGCGTCTATGTGGCGATTCTGGCCGGTCTGATCGGCGGCTGCGCCATCGGCTATTTCACCGAATACTACACCTCCGACACCTATGCGCCCACGCAGAAGCTGGCCGCCTCCTCTGAGACCGGCTCCGCCACCGTCATCATCGGCGGCATCTCTTTGGGGCTGAAGTCCACCGTAGCCTCCATCCTCATTGTCGCCGCCGCCGTTCTCATCAGCTACTTTGCCGCCGGCGGCTCTCTGAACGTCGTGGACGCCAGCGGTCTTTTCACCGCTGAGTTCAACAAGGGCCTCTACGGCATCGGCATCGCCGGCGTAGGCATGCTCTCTACCTTGGGCATCACGCTGGCCACCGACGCATACGGCCCCGTGGCCGACAATGCCGGCGGCATCGCCGAGATGAGCGGCCTCCCCGCCGAGGTCCGCGAGCGCACCGACGCTCTGGACTCCCTGGGCAACACCACTGCCGCCACCGGCAAGGGCTTCGCCATCGGCTCCGCCTCCCTCACCGCTCTGGCCCTCCTGGTCTCTTACGTGGACATCGTCCAGACCAAGACCGCCGAGGTCCTGAACTTCACCCTCACCAGCCCCACCGTGCTGGTCGGTATGTTCATCGGCGCCATGCTCACCTTTGTCTTCTCCGCATTCACCATGAGCGCCGTGCAGACCGCCGCGCAGTCCATCGTGGTGGAGGTCCGCCGCCAGTTCCGTGAGATTGCCGGCATCATGGAGGGCAAGTCCGATCCTGACTACGCGTCCTGCGTGGCCCTGTGCACCAAGGGCGCCCTCCACGAGATGGTGGCGCCCGCTCTGCTGGCCATCGTGGTGCCCATCCTCACCGGCCTGATCCTGGGGCCCACCGGCGTAGTGGGGCTTCTGGGCGGCGTGTCTGTCACCGGCTTCGCCATGGCCGTGTTTATGTCCAATGCCGGCGGCGCTTGGGACAATGCCAAGAAGTACATCGAGTCCGGCCATCACGGCGGCAAGGGCTCCGACTGCCATAAGGCCGCCGTCGTGGGCGACACTGTGGGCGATCCGTTTAAGGATACCTCCGGTCCCTCCCTCAATATTCTCATCAAGCTGTGCTCCACCGTGTCCATCGTATTCTCCGGGCTCGTCGTGGCTTTCAACCTGATGAATATGCTGTAATCTGATCTCGGGCAGGGCGCGCCGACCGGCGCGCCCTGCTTTTTTACTTTGATGCAGTCCCTCCCCGGGCTTGTCCTGCCTTGTGCTTTATGATATAATACATTTTATTCTTTATGATCTTACCCTGGATATACAAAGGGCAGTGCGCCAGCCAGCAAGGCCGGTGGGGCGCCTGGCGGCATTTCTCACGCAAAAGCCGCATTTGCTTTTGTACACCAAGGGCCCCGATGGAGGTATCCAAAACTATGATCCAAATCACCAATTCCCCCGTACTTTATCAGGGCGGAGGCTTCATCCCCGCCCATCCCCGGCCTGCGGCGGAGCGGACCGGCACCATGGCCTCCGCCATCCTCAGGGCGCACAACACCTCCGGCGACCCGGAACGGTTGAAGATCAAATTCGACGCCATGGCCTCCCACGATATCACCTACGTGGGCATCATCCAGACGGCCAGGGCTTCCGGCCTCACCGCCTTTCCCCTGCCCTACGTGCTCACCAACTGTCACAATTCTCTGTGTGCCGTGGGCGGTACCATCAATGAGGACGACCATGTTTTCGGCCTCTCCGCCGCCAAGAAGTACGGCGGCGAATTTGTCCCCGCCCATCAGGCGGTCATTCACTCCTATATGCGGGAGCGGTACGCCGCCCCCGGACGGATGATCTTGGGCTCCGACTCCCATACCCGCTACGGTGCTTACGGTACCGTAGCCATCGGCGAGGGCGGCCCTGAGCTGGCCCGCCAGCTTCTGGAAAAGACCTACGATATCGCCTATCCCAAGGTCATCGCAGTCCATCTCACCGGCGCGCCTCGTCCCGGCACCGGTCCTCAGGACGTAGCGCTGGCCCTGATCGGCTCCACCTTCCGGGAGGGCATTGTCAAAAATGCCGTTCTGGAGTTCTTCGGCCCCGGTGTGGAGCATCTCTCCATGGATTACCGCTCCGGCATCGACGTCATGACCACGGAGACGGCCTGCCTCTCCTCCGTCTGGTCCACCGATGATATCACCAGGGAGCACCTGGATATTCTGGGCCGCGGGGATCAATTCCAGTCGCAGGCTCCGGCGGAGGGGGCATACTACGACGCCCTCATTGAAATTGATCTCTCCACTGTGGAGCCCATGATCGCGCTCCCCTTCCACCCCTCCAACGCCTATCCCATTCGGGAGTTCAAGGCCAATATGGCCGACCTTCTGCACCAGGTGGACCTGGACGCCGCGGAACAGCTCGGCATTCGGAACGCCGCCTCTCTCACCGCCAAAATCGTGAACGGCCAGTTCCATGTGGATCAGGGCGTCATCGCCGGCTGCTCCGGCGGCACCTATCAGAATCTGGTCCGGGCCGCGCAGATCCTGGACGGCCACTCCATCGGCGCGGATGCATTCTGGCTCTCCTGCTATCCCGGCTCCATGCCCATCCATCTGGAGCTGACTAAAAACGGCTATATCGCCTCCCTGATGGCCTCCGGCGCCTCCATCCGCTCCTGCTTCTGCGGTCCCTGCTTCGGTGCGGGGGATGTGCCCGCCAACGGTGCCTTCTCCATCCGCCACTCCACCCGCAACTTCCCCAACCGCGAGGGCAGCAAGCCGGGGGACGGCCAAATCTCCTATGTGGCCCTGATGGATGCCCGGAGCATCGCCGCCACCGCCCTGAACGGAGGGGTGCTCACCGGTGCGGACGAGCTTCCTGAAATCCCCATCGACCACGCCCGCGAGCCCTATCGCTATGACGACTCCGCCTATCGCTCCCGCGTCTACTACGGTGTGGGCAGGCCCGACCCGGATGCCGAGCTGGTCTTTGGCCCCAACATTTCCGACTGGCCGGAGCAGGTGCCCCTGACCGAGGATCTGCTCCTGACGGTCTGTGCCGCCATCTACGACCCGGTGACCACCACCGATGAGCTCATCCCCTCCGGCGAGACCTCCTCCTATCGCTCCAACCCGCTTCGTCTGGCGGAGTTCGCCCTTTCCCGAAAGGACCCACAGTATGTGCCCCGGGCCAAGCAGATCCTTGCCGAGGAGCGCAGGCGCCGGGCGGGCGAGCCCACCGAAGCCCTCCTGTCCTACGATCCCAAGCGTACCGGTCTGGGTTCTCTGGTGATGGCTCTGCGGCCCGGCGACGGCTCCGCCCGGGAGCAGGCGGCCTCCTGCCAGCGGGTGCTGGGCGGCTGCGCCAACATCGCCCAGGAATATGCCACCAAGCGCTACCGCTCCAATGTGGTAAACTGGGGCATGCTGCCCTTCCTCTGCGACGGCCTGCCGGAAAAGAACCTCCAGCCCGGCGACCAGGTCTACATTCCCGGTATCCGCGCGCTGCTGGAGGGCGACGGAGAGGAGATCGCTGCCACCCTGCTCCAGGACGGCAAGGAGACCCCTCTGACGCTGAAGCTGCCCGGCCTTACCCGTGAGGAACGGGATATCATTCTGGCGGGCTGTCTCATCAACTACTACGCACAGTGAATCCTTGTTTCCGCCTCCCCTATATTAACAAGTGCTTTGGAGGGTATGTCCATGGAGAAGCATGATCCTGTCTGCCGCTCCTGTATTGACTGCGGCGTGATCAATTGCAGCACACAGAAACATCAATACCCAGAATTCTGCCTTACCACCTCCCTGGAAGAGGGGGAACTGGAAGAGGCGCTGGCCCTCTACGACGAGGATCGGAACCGCGAGATCATGCTGACCGCGGCACAGGTGGAATTTGAAGGGTACTGTAAGCTCACCCGCGTAGAGGAAATTATGGATTTTGCCCGCCGCATGGGTTTTCGCAAGCTTGGGATCGCCACCTGCGTGGGCCTGATCCGGGAAAGCCGCGCTCTGGCCCGGATCCTCCGTGCGCACGGCTTTGCGGTATTCGGCATCGCCTGCAAGGCCGGGGCGATGGACAAAACCGCGGTGGGGATCGATCCGGCCTGCCACGCGGTGGGAAAAAACATGTGCAATCCTATCCTCCAAGCCAAGCGCCTCAATCGGGAGGGTACAGAGCTCAACATTGTGGTTGGCCTGTGCGTCGGGCATGACAGTCTCTTTTACCGCTACTCCGACGCCCTGGTCACGACTCTGGTCGCCAAAGATCGGGTCACCGGTCACAATCCCGCGGCCGTTCTCTATCAGCTTGACTCCTACTACAAGCGCCTCCTTACCCCCTCTGATCCCGCATAGACGGCGCGGGCGGCAATCCGGTTTGGATCGCCGCCCGCACTTTTATTTTACAAACCGCGTTCCAGAGGGTATAATAACAACAGCCAGCAAATTGTATTTGAGGTGTTCTCTTGAAAAAGTCGATTTTTCCCCTGCTCCTTGTTCTTTGTCTCACCCTCTCCGCCTGCGGCGTGTCCGGCGGGGAAGCCCCTTCTTCCCAGGAGGGGGATACGCTGACCATTGCCGCCACCACTTACCCCGTCTACCTCTTCACAAGGGCCGTTGTCGGGGAGATGGAGGGCGTGAAGGTAAGCGCCGTCATCAATCAGCCCATGAGCTGTCTCCACGATTATACCCTCTCGGTCGGCGATATGAAGATCATAGAAGGGGCCGATGTGATCGTCATGAACGGCGTGGGCCTGGAGGACTTCATGGACGACGCCCTGGCCGCCTCTTCCGCCATGGTCATCGACAGCTCGGAGGGCGTCGAGCTGCTCCCTTACGAGGGACATGAGGACCACGACCACGGCGACAGCGAGGAAGCGGGGGACCACTTCGATCCCCATATCTGGATGGACCCGGGCCGGGCGGCGCAAATGGTGGAAAACATCGGCGCCGGTCTGGCCCTGGCCGATCCGCTCCATGCCGAAGCGTATCAAAAACGTGCTCAGGATGCCTCCGCCCAGCTCCTGAACTGGAAATCCACGCTCCGGGATATCATCGCTTCGGATCAGCCCGACCTTCGACTCCCGCACCGGGAACTCATCACCTTCCACGACGGATTCCAGTACTTTGCTCAGGCTTTTGACCTGGACATTCTCAAGGCCATTGAAGAGGAGGAGGGCAGCGAGGCCAGCGCCGCCGAGATCAGGGAGATCGTGTCGCTCATCCGCACCTATGAGATTCCCGCCATCTTTACCGAGGTCAATGGCTCCGATTCCACCGCACAGGCCATTGCCCGCGAAACCGGTGTGGCGGTCTGCCCGCTTTCCATGATCATGAGCGGCGATGGAGACGGCCTGGATTCCTACTGCGACGCAATCTCCGAGAATGTGGAGACCATCGCCAATGCGCTGAGCGAGGGGCAGGTAAGGGTACAATGAGCGTACGCAAGCATGACAATCTCTCCGGTTCCGGCTGTGACCGTTCCTGCTGCCTCAAGGTGGCCCACCTTGGGGTATCCATGGGTGACCAGGTCATTCTGGAAGACGTGAATTTCCATCTCCACTGCGGGGAAATCACCGCCCTCATCGGCCCCAACGGGGCGGGAAAGTCCACCCTGTTCCGGACGATCCTGGGACAACTGCCCCACTCCGGTGAGATCGACTTCCAGCGCGCCGGCGGAAAACACACCCGTCCGCTCATCGGCTATGTGCCCCAGAGCCCCAGCTTCGACCGCGGCGACCCGGTGAGCGTGCTGGACCTGTTCATCGCCTCCATCGCGGACTGGCCTGTTTTTCTGCCCACCCCGAAAAAGCTGCGGGAACGGGTCCTCCGCTGCCTGAGCCGGGTCCACGCCGAGCCCCTGGTGGATAAGCGCATCGGCTCTCTCTCCGGCGGAGAGCTCCAGCGGGTCCTGCTGGCTATGGCGCTGGAGCCGGTTCCCCATATCCTCATCCTGGACGAGCCCCTCTCCGGTGTGGACATCGAGGGGGAGCGGCAGCTCCTCGACATGCTCGACGAGGTGCGGCAGCAGTATGATCTCTCCATTCTCCTCTCCACCCATGACTTCGCCACGCTGGAGGAGTACGCGGACAAGGTGATCCTGCTACAGAGCTCCGTGCTCAAGTCCGGGCCTCCAAGAGAAGTCCTGTCCTCCCATGAATTCCGGGACGTGTTTCATCTCTCTCTGGGAAGGGGGTGGACCAATTGAATCTGTGGTACTCCATTGTCGATCTGCTGCCTTTTGAATGGGCGCAGCCGGGCTCCATGTTCTTCATGAAGAACGCCTTGCTGGCGGTACTGGTCATCTCCCCCCTCTTCGGGCTGCTCTCCACCATGGTGGTGGAGAGTCGGATGTCCTTTTTTTCCGACGCATTGGGTCACTCCGCCTTTACCGGAATCGCCATCGGCACCCTGCTCGGCTCTACCGTCACCCTCTTCTCCGGCGCCGACCCCATGTGGTTCGCCGTTCTGTTCGCCGTGGTCTTTGCGCTGCTCTTTACCTTTGTGCGCAAACGGACCAGCCTGGCCAGCGATACTGTGATCGGCGTCTTTTCCTCCACAGCCGTGGCTCTGGGTATTTTTATCGCTACTCTGGGCGGCGGCAGCTTCACCAAGTTCAATGCTCTGCTCATCGGCGACATCCTCAGCGTGGAGCCCCGTAAAATCGGTCTGCTGGCCGGAATCCTGGCCCTGGTCGTCGTCTTATGGGTCTGTTCCTTCAATCAGCTCATGCTCGCCTCGGTCCATCCTGCCCTGGCGGACAGCCGCGGCATCCAGGTTTTCTGGCAGGAAGCCCTGTTTTCCGCCGCCATCGCTGTGGTCGTGACCATCTCCATGACCTGGGTGGGCCTGCTGGTGATCAACTCCCTGCTGGTGCTGCCCGGGGCAGCGGCCCGGAACGTCTCCCGAAACATGCGTCAGTATCATCTCGTCTCCCTTCTGTCGGCCGTCTGCGCCGGCATTGCCGGCCTGATGACCTCTTATTATATTGAAGCTTCCGCCGGCGCCGCCATTACGCTGTACCTGGCGATCTTTTTCGCCGTTACATTTTGTTTCCGTAAACAGAGGCTGTGATACAAGGAGGTATCGTTATGGCTAAACTGCTCTTTCAGGGACATGCAAGCTGCCGCATCACCACCCATTCCGGCACGGTCATCTATATTGACCCCTTTGCCGGCGAGGGCTATGATCTGCCGGCCGATCTGGTCCTCATCACCCACGAACACGAGGACCACAACGACTTGGGCAAGGTACCACAAAGGCCGGACTGCACTGTGATCCGGTCCACTGATGCGCTGGCCGGCGGACAATACCATAACTTTGACATCCACGGCGTCCACATCCAGACAGTGCCCGCCGGAAACCGGAACCACAATCCGAAGGAGTGCGTGGGTTACATCCTCACGGTGGACGGCGTCACGCTCTATCACGCGGGGGACACCTCCACCATGCCCCATATGGTGGTCCTTGCCCCCAGGAAGCTGGACTGGGTCCTGCTGCCAGTGGACGGCGTGTACAATATGGACCCGGCCGAGGCCTCTACCTGCGCCCGCCGTATCGGTGGAAAGCACACCATCCCTATCCATACAGACCCCAGCTATGCGTATAATCACACCCAGGCCAACCGTCTGGACTGTCCCGGCAAGGTCCTTCTGGAGCACGGACAGGCCATAGAGCTGTGATCCAATCCTTCTGACTGGCGGAATCTCTCCGCCACCGCAGGGCAGATCCCTCTCCCCAGATGAAAAAGCGCCGCCCGGCACAATGTTGCCGGGCGGCGCTTTTCGTCACATCTTATTCGTCGTCGTGGTCACAGCCACAACCGCAATCACAGTCGTCATCATCACAGTCGCATTCATCGGACACTGCAAACTGGCTGTGACAACTGGGGCACTCGATCACGCCGGCTCTCAGCACGTCCTCATCGATGACCAGCGGTTCCTTGCAGTTGGGACATTCTGCCTCAAAAAAGTCGTCCTCGTCCTCATCGCCGCAGCAGCACTCGTCATCCTCGTCCTCGTCCTCCCCGTAGAGGAGCTCCTCCACGTCGGCCAGATCGTCGGACACGGCGTCCAGCTCTTCACCCAGAGCGGTAGCGTTTTCTTCCAGGTCCTCAATGGACATCCCCATCTCTTCCAGGATATCGATGATGACAGAGATGAGCTTGCCCTCTTTGGACTTTTCGGTATCGATCCCCAGCCCGTCAGACAGCCCCTTCAGATAGGCGACCTTCTCAGTAATCGTCATAGCAAAAATCTCCTTTAATATCGCCTTTCGGCTTGCTTACTTCTTGCAGCGCTCCAGATATTCGCCGCTGCGGGTGTCGATCTTGATCCTGTCGCCGGGGTTGATGAACAAAGGCACCTTGATCTCCGTGCCGGTCTCCAGCGTAGCGGGCTTGGTCACATTGGTGGCAGTGTCGCCCCGGAAGCCGGGATCGGTCTCTGTGACCTCCAGCTCCACGAACGTGGGGGGCTCCACCATAAAAATCTTGCCCTTATAGCTGTTGAGCTTACAGGACATGTTCTCCTTCACAAAACGGAAATCGTCACCCAGGGTGTCCTTGCTGACAGGCACCAAATCAAAGGTCTCGGGGTCCATGAAGTAGTACAGATCGCCGTCGTTGTAGCTGTACTCCATATCCTTGCGCTCCACATAGGCCGTCTCGAACTTGGCGGTGGGATTGAAGGAGGTCTCAGTGACCGCGCCCGTCATGACATTCTTCATCTTGGTGCGCACAAAGGCCGCGCCCTTGCCGGGCTTTACGTGCTGGAATTCGACGACCTGCATCACCTGGCCGTCCATCTCAAAGGTCACGCCGTTCCGAAAATCACTGGCAGTAATAGGCATTGGTATTCATCCTCCAAAGCAGCTTTCATTTTTTGCCGGGCACATCAACACCCGACATATAGATTATCTAAGTTATTTTACCTTATTCTTCCCCGTATTGCAAGGGTTTTTCCCCTGTTTTCAAAGAATAATCAACTCTTTCGGGGATTGCGTGATATCGATACAGCCGTTTTCGGTGAGAATGGTCACATCCTCAATGCGCACGCCGAATTTCCCCGGCAGATAGATGCCCGGCTCCGCGGACACGGCGGCCCCCACCGGCATTAGGCTCTCGTCTCTGGTGTTGGCGTTGGGGGACTCATGGATCTCAATGCCGACGCTGTGTCCGTAGCCGTGGCCGAAATACTCGCCGTATCCGGCCTCTTCAATGACCTTTCTGGCGGCGGCGTCAATGCTCTTTCCCGGCACCCCGGCTCTGGCGGCGGCGATCCCCGCCAGTTGGGCCTCCAACACGATGTGATAGACTTTCTTCATCTCCTCTGTGGGCTCCCCAATGGCGACGGTGCGCGTCATATCAGAACAATAGCCCCCGTATACACAGCCAAAGTCCATGGTGACAAATTCACCGCGCTGTATCTTGCGGGGCCCCGGAATGGCGTGAGGCTTGCTCCCGTTGGGACCCGAGGCCACAATGGGGTCAAAGGACATCCGCATAGCGCCGAAACGCAGCATGTCGTACTGAAGCTTCGCGGCGATCTCCTGCTCCGTCATGCCGGGCTGAATGAACGTGAGGATCTCACGAAACGCCCGATCCGTGATCTCCTGCGCCTTGACCATCAGCTCGATCTCCTCCTGGTCCTTGGCGGCCCGGAGGCCGTTCACCAGCTTCTGGGCGGGGACCAGCTCAGGGGTAACGCCCTCCTTCCAGATCTGATAGGAGGCAACGGACAAATACTCCTCCTCGAATCCCATCCGTTTGACGCCGCACCGATCCACCACCTCCTGGACCATCGCCCTGTAGTTACGGCTCCGGTCGGTCATAGAGATGGAGGCCCCGGTGATCAGATGGTTTGCCGCCTCGATATACCGGGAGTCGGTAAAGTAGAAGCACTCCCCGGCGGTGACGACCACCACGCCCTCTCCATGAAAGCCCACGGCATAAAACTCTCCGGGCTCACTGGTGAGCAGCATAGCGTCGACACCGTATTCGGGCAGCTTGGCCGCGATCTGTTTTAAATGATTCATCCTAATGACTTCCTTTCTTAATCCGTCATGATAAATATTCTTTCAGGAAAAAAACGCGATCAGTCCAACCACAATCAGCACAATACCGCCAACCCGTTCTGCCGTCAGCGCAGGGGCGGACGGCTTCGCATCCTGATACCGCCAGCCATAAGCCGCATACCAGGCCGAATAGGGAGCCGCCAGGCCCCATATGCCGAATCCGAGCGCCGCCAGGGCAAACAGGGCATTTCCTCCTCCGCCGGCGCCATTCCCGGAAGAGCGGGGCATCTCATGGCCGAGTACCTCCAGCAGTTCCTCTCCCGGAACCCGCTCCCGCTCGGTATAGTCATCGCTCCACCCGCCGAAGCCGGTGTTTCCCCTCACTGTCCACCAGAAAGTCGCGCCGTCCGGATAGAGAATCTCAATGCTCCCATCCTTATCGACACAATATTGGTATGTCTGACCCCCACACATGAGGACGCCGTTCTCTCTGTCTACCGTGTAGACTCTTCCATTCTGCTCCACCTCATAAACGCTGGGATGGGTCTCCCTCGTACAGGCACACAGGAGCAGCGCCAGCAGCATCAAGAGGAATAGCAGCGCCTTCCGCATCAGACCCCTTCCCTCTCTTTTTCGCCGGGGCCCTTCAGAAACCTCCGATACAGCGTCTGCATCTCCTGCGCGTCTCGCGCTTGGGTACCGGCACTTTCACAGATCACGGTGGGGCTCCATCCCCGCCGCGCCAGCTCCCGCATCAGCGGTACCGGGTCAGGCCCAAAATCCTCCTGGTCAAAGGTCAGATGACACTTTTCTCCTCCGCCGGGTGTAAAGGCAATTTTGGAGAAGTGGCTGTGAAAACGAGACGCCCGGTCAGCCCCCAACTCCTCCTCCACGCGATTCAGTATTCGCCGGGTGGCCTCTTCGCCCTCAAGCTCCCCCAGGGAGCGGGCGTACAGATGGCCGAAATCAATGCAGGGCAAAAGCCGTTCATCCAGCCGGCAGAGCTCCAGTACCTCATCCAAGTCCCCAAGCTGATTGATCTTTCCCATGGTCTCCGGACACAGGGCGATATGTCCGTACCCCTCCCCGTCGCAGGCCCGGATGACCTCCCGCAGCGAGATGAGGGCAATGTCCAACGCCTCCCTCCTGGTCCGCTTCATCAGGGCGCCGGTGTGGACCGTGACCCGGACGGCCCCCATCCAGTCCGCCACCTGACAGGCCGCCAGGACGTAGTTGGTGGTCTTTTTTAAACTCACCGGGTCCGGATTCGCCAGGTTGATAAAGTAAGGGGCGTGGAGGGAGAGCTGTATCCCATGTTCTCTGGCCGCTACACCCACTGCCCGAGCAGTCTCTTCCCCCACATTGACGCCCTTCCCGCATTGATATTCAAAGGCGTCCAGGCCCTGTGAGGCAAGCCATCCAGGATATTCCACCGAGGACCTGCCCGGATAGTTCCCCGCCTGCCCGGCAGGGCCGAATTTTACACCCACAGACTCATCTCCTCCTCCCCAGGGCCCGGAAGGGTTCCTCCACCGCATAGCGGAGATAGCGCCCGGGATTTCCCCGCAGTTCCATCGGCTCAACCATCAGGGCCAGTACGCCAGCGCGTTTGGCCCCAAGTATATCCGTAAAAATTTGATCCCCCACCATGGCGGTTTGGGTAGGCGTGCGGCCCATCTGCTCCATGGCCCTGAAAAACCCCTCTGTCCTCGGCTTTCCCGCATGGCCCAGATAGGGAACCTCCAGGCACCGCGCATAGTGTCCGGCCCGGGTGGGCTTTCGGCTGTTGGAGAGCAGAAAGAGCTCCACCCCTGCCTCCGCCAGGCCGCATTTCCACTGCTGGACGGCGGGCTCCGGGTCCGGCTGTCCGTATTTGGCCAGGGTATTGTCCAGATCAGCCAGCAATAACGAGACGCCGTGCCGGGAGAGCTCCGTCCCATCGATCTCAAAAATGGAGGAATAAACACGATCAGGAATCAGGGAAAAAGCCATGTATTCACCTCATGAAAATAATCTTGCCCGCATAGATTGCATTATAACACAACACGGACAAGGGGGACAACCCACATGCTTTCAAAATCCAACCTGATCCTGGCGGCCGCTCCCACCGAAATGATGGCGGCCCAGTCCTTTGGCCTCACCCTGGCCCACATGGCGTATCGGGTGGGCGGCGGCCCCCACCTGTTCCGGGCCAATCTGCCCATCCCCGCCCGCGGCGGGCTCATGATGATCGACGACGCCGGCTTCGATGGCAGAGGCGACCCCGGTCCCTTCTGCCAGGAGGTAATGCGGGAGTGCACAGCCAGAGGCTATACCGGCGTGATCTGCGGTTTCGACCGTCCCTTCCCCTTGCTGGGCAGGGTCATCGCCGAACTCTCACCCCTGTTGGAACGCCAGGGCTGGCCTTTTTACATTAGTGAACTTTACGCCCGCTATTCGGATACCGCCAAAATTTTGATTCCCACCGCCCTCTCTGGCGGCTCCCTGCACCAGCGCCTGGAAGAGGCCGCCGCCCAGTACGGCGCATCCCGGATCGCGCTGGCTGTGGAGCGCGCCGCCGAAGACTTTTTCCTTCCCTCGCCCACCGGGCAGGGTATCCCCCTGAGCCAGGAAGCACTGCAGGCTCGCATCGAGGAGCGCAGTCCTACCATTTTCTTCTCAGGCGAACTGTGCGCCCATTACTTCACCTATATGAATAAACAGAACGGCGCCCACTTTATCCTTTTTGATGACGCGTCCTCCATCCGCAAGAAGCTGCATGTGGCCCGCACACTTGATATCTCCGACGCCCTTCTCCCCTATCCCGAGGTGGCGGATATTTTGCCGGAAATTCTGGCCTGATTTTTTCTCCGTAGCGTACTCCCTTGACTTTCTCACCATTTTCTGATAAATTGAGCATCCATTTATTTCAATAGGAGGTGCTCATTATGTTAACGGATCTCTGCGCCTGGACGGAGGAATTCCTCCGTCGGCTGTTAGACGCCTTTCCCCAGAGGCTGATATTCGCCGGGCTTCAGGGGAGCTACGGCCGGGGGGAGGCCACACCGGAGAGCGACATCGACCTCGTTGTGATCCTGGACCATGTGGGGCTCCCCGAGCTGGAGACTTATCGCGGTCTGGTACGGGGCATGGATCAGGGGGCGCTGGCCTGCGGCTTTCTATGCGGGCGTGTAGAACTGGATCGCTGGCCCCGCTACGACCTGATGCAGCTCGTCTGGGATACGCGCCCTCTCTATGGTACGCTGGAGGGACTCCACGAATTTACCCCCGACGATGTGGATATGGCCATACAAATCGGCGCTTCCGCCCTCTATCACAGCGCGGTACACTGTTTTCTCTACGACAATGACCCCTCCACCGCGCTCCCGGCGCTGGAAAAGAGCGCCTTTTTCCTGGCCCGCCTGGAGCTCTTCCGCCGTACAGGCGCTTACCCGTCCACGCGTCGGGAAACCGCTCTGTCCTATGGCCCCTGGTCCGGCGGCACAGAGAAAAAATATGAACGGCTGATCCGCTGGTCTTCCTCCCTGCTGTAGGCGAAAGAGATAACAAAAGCCCGGCGCCGTACGGCGCCGGGCTTTATTGTTCATCAATAGAATTTCTTCTTGTTCTTCCGGGCCGCCTCGGACTTCTTGCGGCGCTTAACGCTGGGACTCTCGTAGTGCTCACGCTTACGCACCTCGGCCAGCACCCCGGACTTGGCGCAGCTACGCTTAAAACGCTTCAGCGCGCTCTCCAGAGACTCATTCTCCCTGACATGGACTTCCGACATTATTGTTTCCCCTCCCTCCGAAGTGACAAGCCAAGCCTGCCACGAAAGGGCCATTCGTATGGCTTTAACAGTAGTATTATATGCAATTTTATCTCCATTGTCAAGAGGACATTTTCAAGTCCATTTTACGATCGGTTTTACCAGCAGGACTTCTTGTGGGCCGCTCCCTCCTGTGGTACAATAGGACGCACAAACGATCATTGATTATGAAAGAGAGCTTACCAACATGATCAGGAAATTACAGGAAGCAGATATAAATCGGGTTGCAACCATTTGGTTCGCGGTCAATATAACAGCCCATAATTTTATTTCCGCCCAGTACTGGATGGACCATTTTGAAATAGTGCAAGAAATGTTTCCGCAAGCGGAAGTGTACGTCTATGAAGAGGGCGCCAGCATACAAGGTTTTATTGGATTGCAGGAGGACTATATCGCCGGTATTTTTGTCTCCGGCGAGGCTCAATCCAGTGGGATCGGCAGACGTTTGATCCATTTTGCAAAAGGCATACGAAGTCAACTGCGTTTGGATGTATATCAAAAAAATACACGGGCAGTACGGTTCTATCAAAGAGAGGGCTTTGAGATTTCAGGAGAACACACGGAGCAAAATACGGGCGAAAGAGAATATTCTATGATATGGAAGCGGCAATAGCCGCCCCCATTGATCGGAGAGTCCCTGAATTTGAGGCGGCTCTCCGTTTTTATTCCATTCCGGCGGAGCGCGGAATGGGCCGCGCAGCTATAAACCACACAGCCGGCAAATATAAGCCTGCCTCACGCTTTCCTTGCCGCAAGCAGAAACCGATGGATCTGTCCCTCGAGGCATCCCGTTTGTTCCAATATCTCCTGCGCGCGGTATAGCTCTTTCAGGCATTTCTCTACCGTGAAACCGGGAAACTCCCATGCGATCACGTGGGCGAACCAGACAAATGCCCCCACGTCGTAGAATTTGATCGGTCGAAATGCCTCCTGCGATTGCAGAATCACAAACCCTGCCTTTTGGAACCGTTTTGATACCAGCTTTAAGCGCATCTCGGGAAAGGGAAGCTCCGTACCCGGAAGCAAAAGTTCCACCAAGGCCCTGTCATTTTCAGCGCCTACCTGCTCGGTAATAAAAATCCCGCCGCGCTTTGCCACGCGATGTAGCTCTGATACACAGAAGCTGCCGTGCCTGTTTATGACGATATCAAAAGCCTCATCTTCAAAGGGAAGGTCTTCGGATGCGTCGGCCCTGTGAAAGTCTACTCCAAGCGGACACAGCGTCTTTTCACATAGCCGCACGTTGGGAGGATATGCTTCCGTTGCGCTGGTATTCGAATAGGGGTGGCGGAGGGACAGTAAAAATTCCCCGCCGCCCGTATCAAGATCGAGCAGGCGGTATCTTGATTCCAAATATTGCTCAATCACTGCTCTGTAACTCCACGGCAGGTCGTTTTCCTCCTCATACCGCCCCTGGATGTGTGAGAAATCCCACCCCTGGATATGGGCGGCGCGCTCCTCCTTCAGCCATTGCTCTTTTAAGCGTTCCTTGTCCATGACCGCCACCCCTTGAACCGCTATTCCAGCCCCATCTCACGGCAAATGATTCCTTTCACTCTGCGCTCGCGCGCCCGCGGTGCCCCACCCCACCGCATCCTATCTGTCAAATGCGTACGACGCGGGTTCCGCCGCCCTTTCCTCTCTGCCTGTCCTCTGCTGGAAATGATTGTGACTTGCCTGTCAAGGCCAAATTCGTTACAATTCGGTTACAAAACGACCGACGGAGGATTTCCCTATGAAACGCTTTTTGACCGCTCTCACACTGAGTCTGACGCTGGCCGCCAACCCCGCCCTGGCCGCAAGCCCTTCGGTATCTGTGGATGGAACTCCCGTGGCCGCATATGCCACCGTCCGCCAAAACACAACTTACGTAGCCCTGCGCCCAATGGCCGAGGCCCTCTTGGAGGACGCCGCCGTATCCTGGGAGGGGAGTTGCGCCGCAGTCCGGGGGACCGGTCTGGACCTGACCGCATCCCCCGGCGCTCTGTACCTGGAATCTAACGGCCGTGCCCTGTACATACCCTACGGCGTTCTGCTGGAGTCCGGACGCACACTGGTGCCCGTCCGCGTCCTGGCCGCCGCGCTGGGCGCCGAAGTGGAGTGGGACTCCGCCACCGGCCATGTAAATGTCACCACCGGTACAGATGCCATTCCCTCCGCTGACGAGCAGTACGACGCGGACGCCCTGCGCTGGCTCTCTCACATCATCTCCGCAGAGAGCCGGGGCGAGCCCCTCACCGGAAAGATCGCTGTGGGCAATGTGGTCCTGAATCGAGTGGCTCACAGCGAGTTCCCCAACACCATCTACGGCGTGATTTTCGACTCCCGCTGGGGGGGACAGTTTGAGCCGGTGCGCAACGGCACCATTTATCACACCCCCACCGAGGAGAGCGTGACTGCCGCCAAGCTGGTGCTGGAGGGGGCCGACGTGGCCGGCGAGAGCCTCTACTTCCTGGCCCCCACCCTCACCAACAACCACTGGATCATGGAAAACCGGGACTATATCATGACCATCGGCGTCCATTGGTTCTACAAATGATCAGGTTCCTCCCGCCTGTCCGGCGATCTGCTCCGCCAGATCGTTGAGATAGACCCACCGCTCCATTTTTTCCTCCAGTGCAGCCTCCAGCTCGGACTCTCTGCTCTGGAGCGCCTGGAGGGCCACATAGTCGCTGGCCTTCGCCTCCTGCTCCGTCCGGATCTGGGCGAGTTGCTCCTCCAGGGCGGCGATTTCACCATCAATGTTTTCATACTCCCGCTGCTCTTTATAGCTGAATTTCAGCTTCTTGGAGCCGGACGGTCTCTCCCGCCGCTTTTCAGCCGGGGCGGAGACCGTCTTTTCCCTTTTCTCCTCCGCCTTCCGGGCGTCAAGGTAGTCGGTGTAATTCCCCACGTATTCGGTAACCGCGCCGCTCTCCCCCACCTCAAAGATACGCCGGACGGTCTTATCCAGAAAATAGCGGTCGTGGGAGACGGCGATCACCGCGCCAGGGAACGTCTCCAGATAATCCTCCAGGATGGTGAGGGTCTGGATATCCAAGTCATTGGTGGGCTCATCCAGCAGCAGCACATTGGGCGCCGCAGCCAGAATGGAGAGGAGAAAAAGCCGCCGCCGCTCCCCGCCTGAGAGTTTCCCGATCGGAGCCCACTGTTCGTCCGCCGGGAAAAGAAACTGCTCCAGAAGCTGGGACGCCGTCACCCTCCCCTCCGCTGTCTCGATGCTGTTGCCGATCTCCTTGACGAAATCGATGACCCGCATCTTCGGGTCCATGGGCGGGTTTTCCTGGGAAAAGTAGCCCATGCGCACCGTCTTACCGGTCACCACCTCGCCGGAATCGGGCATGAGCCGTCCCGCGATCAGGTTGAGCAGCGTGGACTTGCCGCTGCCGTTCCGGCCCACCACTCCGATCCGGTCCTCCCGCAGCAGCATCAGGTCAAAGTCCCGGAGCACAGTCCTCCCCGCAAAGGACTTGCTCACCCCGTGGAGCTCTACCGTCTTTTTCCCCAGGCGGGAAGAGACGGCGGAGAGCTCCAACGCCGTCCGCTCCTCCGGGCCGGACTGACTTTTGAGGGCTTCGTACCGTTCCAGACGCTCCCGGCTCTTGGTCCCTCGGGCGGTGGGGCCCTGCATGACCCATTGGTACTCCCTCCGCAGGATGGCCTGCCGCTTGCGTTCGCTGGCCTGGGCCATCTCCTCCCGCAGCGCCTTCTGTTCCAGGTATTTGTCGTAGTTGCCCTCATAAAAGGCAAGGGCTCCTCCCTCCACCTCCGCCATGCGTCCGACCACCCGCTCCAAAAAGTAGCGGTCATGCGTGACCATTACCAGCGCCCCTTTGAACTGCCGGAGCTCGTCCTCCAGCCAAGCGACCATACCGCTGTCCAAATGGTTGGTGGGCTCGTCCAGGATCAGCACATCGCAGGGACATGCCAGCGCGGAGCACAGCGCCACCCGCTTGCGCTGGCCGCCGGAAAGCGCTCCCACACGCTGCTCAAACAGGGGCACTCCCAGCCGGGTGAGGATGGTCTTGGCCTCATATTCCGCCAGAGCCCGCGCCTCGGGCGAGACCCCGGCAAAGACCTGCTCCAGCACCGTATTTTTCTCATCAAACGCCGGAAGCTGGGGAAGATAGTTGAGGCGCACATTGGGGTCCCGGCTCACCCGTCCCTCGTCCGGCTCCTCCGCACCTGCCAGGATCCGCAGGAGGGTGGATTTTCCCGTGCCGTTGACGCCGATGACTCCCAGCTTCTGTCCCGCCTCCAGGTAGAGGGACACCCGGTCCAGCACCTTCCGTGTCCCGTAGGTTTTAGAAATCTGTTCCGCAGATAGCAGCATAACGGTTCCTCGCTTATTTTGGACTTTTCCTTAGTATACATGAATTTCTTTGAAAAGAAAAGCCGCCTCCTGGGCAAACTGTCCCCGGAGGCGATCTTTTGTTATGCAAGATATCGAGATGCTGCATCACATCCACAAGAGCACGGAAATGGGCCGCGAGGGAATTCTCTCCGTCTTGGGCAGCGCCAAGGACGCCGCCCTTCGGACGGCTCTGGAACAGCAGCTTACAGAATATGAGCAGATGATGGGCAGTTCAGCACGGCTGTTGGAGGAGCGGGGCAAAACACCGAAAGGGGTCCCGGCAGCCGCAAAGCTGTCAGCCCGGATGACCTCTGCGGTAAAGACGTGGATGGACCCCTCTCCCTCTAAAATCGCCGAGATGATGGTCCAGGGCAACACCATGGGCATGACCAAGAGTCTGCGCCAGATGCGGACCTATGCTTCCGAGGACGGCCGGGTAAAGGACCTGGCCGACAAGCTTCTTCAAACAGAGGAGGCCAATATCCAGCAGATGAAAGGCTTTTTATAGTCCCGCCGGGAGAGGTGCACGCCTCTCCCGCTGCTCTTTCCCCTCAGAAAAAGCTGAGCTGCCTGTCCCCATAGCCCTGCTGATAGCTGGAGACGATCTGCTTCATCTCATAGAGGAGGCCCAGCTCCCGGCACCGCGCGGAAAACACTCCCCACAGACGTTTTGCCCGGGGGCTTACACACCAATACCGGTTCCCAAAGGCACGGCGATTTTTCTCCGCCAGGCCCTGGCCGGGAAAGCGCGTCTCCAGCTCCTGATAGTACCAGGCCCTCTGCCTGTCCCGCTGGGTCATGCCGAACGCGGGGTAGATATACCGCGCCCCGGCCTCCGCCGCCCGTTCCACCACCTCCAGCACATTTTCCTCCGTATCCTCCAGGAAGGGCAGCACAGGCATGAGAAGGACACAGACGGGCAGGCCCGCCTGCGACAGCCTCCGCACCGCCTCCAGCCGCCGGGTGGGGCTGGGCGCACCGGGCTCCAGCCGTGCGGCCAGGGCGTCGTCACAGGTCGTGACGGTGAGCTTGCAGAGCACGGGCGCGTGCGCATGCAGCAGGGTGAGCACATCGATATCCCGCACGATCAGGTCCGACTTGGTGGCGATGGCCACTCCAAAACCGTAGGCGTCCAGCAGCGTCAGCGCGTTCCGGGTGAGCTGCAGCCTTTCCTCCAGCGGATGGTAGGGGTCCGACATAGAGCCTGTCCCCACCACGCCGGGCCGGATCTTCCGGCGCAGGTCGTCGCGGAGGATCTCCAGGGCGTTTTCCTTCACACGCACCCGGTCGAAGTCCTCATTTTGATAGCACTCACTGCGGCTGTCACAGTAGATGCAGCCGTGGGGACAGCCCCGGTAGATGTTCATGGTATGGTCGGTACCGAACCAAGAAGTATCCCGATTGCGGATAATCAGGTGTTTGCAGGGTACATATTCCATGGGAGCTCCCCCTTTCCGTGCCGGGCGGTCCATCAGTTTCTTATTTTACCTTAAAAGGGGCGCCGCCGCAACCGGCATCGCCCCTTTCTCACATGGTTCCGGCATCCAATCTCCAGGGCCGCTGGTATTCCCCTGAATGGGGATGTACCGCTTGCGCTCGGGATATCTGAAAAATTTGACCGGGACGGCCGTCCCGGTCAAATTTTATCTTCTCCTGAATGCAAAAAATCGCTGTCCAAAATAGTTGAAGCCCGTATAAAGCGCCATACCGCCCAACTTGGTCAGCCTATCCCGCCAGACCGTGGGAAGGGATGTGCGGCCCAGGATCAGTCCGCCCACGGGCTGTGCCACGCCGTATGCGAGCACATAGCACACCGCCACATTCAGGGCGAACTTTACCGCCGAACGGCCCAGCGTCTCGTCGCTGCGGAAGGTGAAGGACCGGTTGAGGAAAAAGCTCATCACCGCCCCAGCCACATAGGCGATGGCGGTGGAGGGCCAGTAGCCCAGATCCTCCAGGAGGAACATCAGCGCCATGGAGAGGAGGGTGTTGCCCACCCCCACCAGCAGGAATTTGAGGATGGAGGAATCAATCAGCCTTGCCATTGCCGTCCTCCAGAATCTCCCGGATCAGGAACCGAGGCCGTGCCTTGGTCTCCAGGTAGATTTTTCCGATATACTCTCCAATGACCCCCAGGGACAGCAGGATCAGTCCCCCGATGGCCCACACGGAACAGATGAGGCTGGCCCAGCCCACGATTGTATCCCCATGGGCCCAGCGGACGATGGAGTAGACCAGCATCAGAAGGCTCACCAGAAAGATAAGGAAGCCCAGCAGTGTGATATACCGGATGGGCTTGGTAGACAAACTGGTGATGCCCTCCATGGCAAAGGAGAGCATTTTCTTGAGGGGATACTTGCTCTCCCCGGCAAAGCGTTCTCCCCGCTCATACTCCACCGTGCCGACGATATAGCCAATCATGGGGACGATGCCCCGGAGGAAGAGGTTCACCTCCCGGAATTCGGCCAATCCATCCAGGGCCCGGCGGGACATCAGCCGGTAATCGGCGTGGTTGAACACGGTCTCCGCCCCCAGAAAATTCATCACCCGGTAAAACCCCTCGGCGGTAACCCGTTTGAAAAAGGTATCCTTTTTCCGGGAGGAACGGACGCCATAGACAATGTCGCAACCCTCGCTGTACTTCTCCAGCATGGCATCCACCGCATCCACATCATCCTGGAGGTCGGCGTCCATGGACACTGCCATGTCACAGCGGTCCCGGGCAGTCATGAGCCCGGCCAGCAGGGCATTCTGGTGACCCCGGTTCCGGCTCAGGTCCACCCCTGAAAAGAGGGGGTCCGCGGCATGAAGCCTTGAAATGACCCCCCAGGTCCCATCCCTGGAGCCGTCATTGACAAAGAGGACCCGGCTCTTCGGCGATATCTTACCCGCCGCCATCAGGCCCCGGAGCTTGTCCCCCAGCCGCCGTGCGGTCTCCGGCAGAACTTCCTCCTCGTTGTAGCACGGAACGACGATATAAAGCGTGTCACACATGGTCATCTGATGCCTCGCTCATAACTGAAATATGCAGCACTTCACAAATTTTGAAAAAAACCTCTAGTGACGGCTTTTTTGTTCCGCGCTCGATCTCATTGTAAAATGGTTGTGTGATCCCGACCAGAGCCGCCATTTTATATTGACTGTACCCGAATTTTTTCCGCCTTGCCTTTATGATCCCAACATAATCCACCAAAACAATCACCATTGTCCATGATATAGCTGAAAGCTATCAAAGTAAAGAATAGCTTTCAGCTATTGCCGCGAATCGGCAAAGCGTTCGGATGCGCGTTGCTTTATCGGGCGCATCCGACGGGTCACGCCTCCAGCTTTTCCCGCAAATGCTCCATCGCTTTGCGCTCGATGCGTGAGACTTGGACCTGGCTCACGCCCAGCACTCTGGCGGCCCGATCCTGGGTAAGGCCTTTATAATACCGCAGAAAAATGACCTGCCGTTCCCGCTCCGGCAGAGCGTCGATGGCGCCGCGCAGGGCGAGACGTTCCACCACTCCCTCCTCCATGCCCTCCGTGCCCAGGATGGACTCCAGGGTAAACCCGTCCTCTCCCGTCTCCATCTGGAGGGAGGCCACGGGCAGGTTTGCCTCCTCCGCGGCAGCGATATCCTCCGGTTCCAGCCCCGTCTCTTCCGAGAGCTCGGAGAGGGTGGGGTCCCGTCCCAGCATATGGCCCAGCTTGTCCCGTGCCAGGCGGATGGTCATCCCCCGCTCCTTGATCCCACGGCTCACCTTTACCGCCCCGTCATCCCGCAGAAATCGCCGGATCTCCCCGGCGATTTTGGGGACGGCATAGGTGGAGAACTGGCAGCCGAAGGCCGGGTCAAAGCCCCGCACCGCCTTCAGAAAACCCAGACACCCCAACTGGTACAGGTCCTCCGGGTCCACCCCGCGGCCATAGTATCGCCGCACGATGCTCCAGATGAGACCGGCGTTCTCCTCCAGCATCCGTTCACAGGCGTCGTTGTCTCCGGCCCGGGCGGAAGCCAGCAGCATGTCCCTTTCCTGCGAGAGCGGGGCCTCCAGGGTACTCACTTTCCGCCCGCCGTCAGGCGGCGGGCGATGCGGCGGCGCATGGTGACTGTGGTGCCCTTTCCCGGGGTGGAGCGGACCCGCAGCGTGTCCATAAAACTCTCCATGATGGTGAACCCCATGCCGGAACGCTCCTCGTTCCCTGTGGTAAAAAGAGGGGTCCTGGCCTGCGCCACATCGGCGATCCCCACGCCCCAGTCCTGCACGGTGATCTCCAGCAGGCTGTCCTCGAAGAGCCTCAGCTTCAATTTTACCCGTCCCAGGCGGTCCGGATAGGCGTGGACGATGGCGTTGGTCACCGCCTCGCTGACAGCGGTTTTGATGTCGTTTATCTCATCCAGAGTGGGATCCAGTTGGGCGGCGAAGCAGGCCGCCGCAGTGCGGGCGAACCCCTCGTTGGCCGAGCGGCTCAGGAATTCAATCGTGGCTGTGTTGACCGGTTTCATCCTATGTACTTCCTCCTTGGCCGCGGGCGGACTCCGCCGCCCGCGCGTCTTTTCACGCAAACCGCATGAGCCGCTCCAATCCGGCGGCCCGCAGAACCTTTTCCGCCTGGGGCGGCACATCTTTTACCGTCACCGCCCCCCCAAGCTCGGCGGTCCGCTTGTAGCACCGCAGCACCACCGCAATGCCGGAGCTGTCCATAAATGTGACGCCTCCTAGGTCCAGCGTCACATGTTTGGGCAGCTCCCGGTCGATCTCCCGCTCTATTTCCGTCATCAGGCCCCGGGCGTGGTGGTGGTCCACCTCGCCGGACAGGGCCATGCAGATTTCCCTGTCTCCCCCGGTACAAGTCAAACCCATTCTCTCTCCCTCCCGTCCGGATAGTAAAAAATCGGGTTATACCAAATATTGGTATAACCCGATTATAGCGCGGTATTGATGCGGTATTTCGTCGAAATTTAATTATTCCCCAATTTATGTATGATAACGCCGTCCCGGCTCGAAACCGGGACGGCGTGGGGTGGTCTGCCAGCACAGGACTCACATGGCCTGGAGCTGTTCCTCCAGTTTGGCAATGAGGGCGGCAAGCTTTTCGGCCCGCTCCCGCTCGGCCTCCACCACGTTGGCGGGGGCCTTGTTGACAAAGCCGGGGTTATGGAGCTTGGTATTGAGCTTTTCCAGCTCCGCCCGGCTCTTGCCCAGCTCCTTTTCCATCCGCGCCCTCTCCTTCTCCATGTCCACCAGCTCAGCCATAGGCATGGAAATGCGCGCTGCGTGGGTGATGACGGTGACCATGCCCTTGGCGGCCTGGTCGGCGTCACTGCCGGACTCCGCCACACCGGTGATGGTCACATCGCTGCCATAGCCCAGGCGCTTGAGGAAGGGAATCCCGGCGGTGAACACCTCCTGCTCCAAAGTGGAAACGGTAAGGTGGGCACGCTTGGAGGGTGGGACATTCATCTCGGCTCTTCTGGTACGGACCGCGCCGATGGCGTCCATGATCATCTCCATAGCCTTCTCCTCCTCAGGGAAGTCCAGCTCCACGTGGTGCTCGGGCCACCTTTGAAGCATGAGGAAATCCCCCTCGTGGGGCAGGGCCTGCCAGATCTCCTCGGTGAGGAAGGGCATAAAGGGGTGAAGGAGCTTGAGGATATGGGTGAGGACATAGCACAGGACCTTCTGAGCGTTGATTTTTGCCTCGGCGTCCTCCCCCTGAAGGCGGGATTTGGTGAGCTCGATATACCAGTCGCAATAGTCGTCCCAGATGAAATCGTACACCTTCTGGGCTGCCACGCCCAGCTCGTACTTGTCCATATTCTCCGTGACCTCGGGGATGACCGAGTTGAGCTTGGAGAGGATCCACTTGTCCTCCAGCTCCAGGTGCTCGGGCAGCTCACACCGGTCGATGGTGAGATTCATCATCAGGAAGCGGGAGGCGTTCCAGATCTTATTGGCGAAGTTACGCATGGCCTCGCACCGCTCGGTATAGAAGCGCATATCATTCCCGGGGGAGTTTCCGGTGACCAGGTTGAAGCGCAGCGCGTCCGCGCCGTACTGCTCGGCGATCACCAGCGGATCGATACCGTTGCCCAGGGACTTGGACATCTTCCGCCCCTTGTCGTCCCGGACCAGGCCGTGGATGAACACGGTGTGGAAGGGGGGCTTGCCGGTGTGTTCGCAGCCGGAAAAGATCATCCGCGCCACCCAGAAGAAGATGATGTCATAGCCGGTGACCAGCACATCAGTGGGGTAAAAATACTTGAAGTCCTCGGTCTCGGCGGGCCAGCCCAGGGTGGAGAAGGGCCACAGCGCAGAGGAGAACCACGTATCCAGTACGTCCTCCTCCTGGTGGATGTGCGTGGAGTGACAGTGCTCACACTCGGTGGGATCGGTCTCAGAGACTGTCATCCGGCCGCAGTCGTCGCAATACCAGGCGGGAATACGGTGGCCCCACCAGAGTTGGCGGGAGATGCACCAGTCGTGGACGTTCTCCATCCAGTTGGTATAGGTCTTGGAGAAGCGGTCCGGAACAAACTTGACCTCTCCCTCATTTACCACACGCAGCGCCTCTCGGGCCAGCGGCTCCATCTTGACGAACCACTGGGCGGAGATGAGGGGCTCCACATCGGTACCGCAGCGGTAGCAGGTGCCCACGTTGTGGGTATGGTCGGTGATCTTATCCAGCAGGCCCAGCCTCTCTAGGTCCTCCACGATGACCTTCCGGGCCTCATAGCGGTCCAGCCCCTGATACTTGCCGCCGTTCTCATTGATCTTGCCGTCGTCATCCAGCACCCGGATGGATTCCAGATTGTGCCGGAGCCCCACCTCGAAGTCGTTGGGGTCGTGGGCGGGCGTCATCTTCACGCAGCCGGTGCCGAATTCCATGTCCACATACTCGTCGGCCACAATGGGAATTTCCTTGTCCACCAAGGGCAGGATGCACGTCTTGCCCACCAGGTCCCGATAGCGGTCATCGTTGGGATTCACGGCCACGCCGGTGTCGCCCAGCATAGTCTCCGGACGGGTGGTGGCCACCACGACATACCGGCCTTCCTCCCCCTGGATAGGGTACTTGATATGCCAGAGGTGGCCGGGCTTCTCCTTGTATTCCACCTCTGCGTCGGACAGGGCGGTGGTACAGTGGGGACACCAGTTGATGATGCGGCTGCCCTTATAAATGAGGCCCTTGTTATAGAGGGTGACAAAGACGTGCCGGACGGCGGCGGAGAGGCCGTCATCCATAGTAAAGCGGGCCCGGGACCAGTCGCAGGAGGCTCCCAGTTTCTTTTGCTGCTCAACGATGCGCCCGCCGTATTTGGCTTTCCAGTCCCACACCCGCTCCAGGAACTTGTCCCGGCCCAAGTCGTATCGGGTGAGGCCCTCGTTCTTGCGGAGCTCCTCCTCCACCTTGATCTGGGTGGCGATGCCGGCATGGTCGGTGCCGGGAACCCACAGGGCGGCGTATCCCTGCATTCGCTTGAAGCGGATGAGGATATCCTGCAGGGTGGAGTCCATAGCGTGCCCCATATGGAGCTGCCCGGTGACATTGGGTGGCGGCATCACGATGGTAAAGGGCTTTTTATCTGGGTCCCGATGTCCCTCAAAGCAGCCGTGTTCCTCCCACATCTTATAGATGCGGCCCTCCACCTCCTGGGGTTCATAGACCTTCGGTAGTTCTCTGTTCATTGGTTTCACTCCTATTTTTTACTCTCATGCGGCATCGCGGTTCCGGATCAGGGCCCGTTCACCGGAGCATAGCCTGAAGTGCTTTGGTTTTCAGGGTGTAGGACACCCAAGGGCGCCCACACTTCTCCTCCAGGAAATCCTGAAACGCCTGAGGAGATCCCCCCGTCAGGCAGGATTTGGCAAAGCATACGCTGACCGCTTTTTTGCAGGCCACCAGCATGTAGTCCTCCGATACGAAAAGGCCGCCTACTTCCGGGTACTCAAACAGCCGCCTGGACTCCACCTCCTGATTGGGGAGAGTTGTGCCCGGTGCGCTGAGGGTACACCCCTCCTCGTCAAAGGACACCACCAGCTTTTTGGCCGCGTCCTCCGGGGAGAGCACCTGTTCCCGGGCCTTTTTGATAAATTTTTTCGTGTCCCGGCCCTGGATCTTCCCGGTCACATGCCAGGTGATCAACAGGGACCCGCCGAAGAAGAAAAGCAGCTGTGCCGGCGACTGCCGTCCCCACAGCGCCAAAACAAATGCCGCCGCGGCCACAATCGCCTCACCCGCCACTGCCAGTCGAAAGGATCTGCCCTGTACCTCTCTGGCCCGCCGGAACAGACAATACTGATCGGTCCAACTGCTGAATACCTTCCCAGTTGTACGGACTTCAAATCGCTTCATGCTCCCCGTCCTCCTCATTAATCGGCGGAATCAAATTGCCGTGTGTCCCGACGCACTGCGTCGCTCCGCTATTTTCGGTCTGCAAAGGCTCTGCAATGCCCATATAATAAAAAAGCCCTGAAGCCTCTCGGCCTCAGGGCGAATCTCTCCGCGGTACCACCTGAATTCGGACGCGCCGCGTCCGCACTCCATTGCCCATAACGCGGGCAGCACGCCGGCGCTTACTGAGGGCTCCGCCCTGTTGTGCGCCGAAGCTCTGGGACCACCTTCCGCTTCTCCCGGGGGAGCCTTGCACCGTCCGGCTCCTCTCTGGACCTGGGGGAACAGCGTACTCCTTCCCGTCACAGCCTTTTTCATGATTACTGTTTTTTAGTATACGCAGAAAGGAGGAAAAAGTCAAGCGGATCGGCGGTTTCCATGTAAAAAGGGAGTGGGCCGGAGCCCACTCCCTTTGGATCAAATCGCGCGGTGTTATTTTGCAGCCGCTCTGGCATTGACCTTGTCTTTGCCCAGGGTGGCACGCAGTGCCATAAGTACGATAAACATGGAGGCAAACGCAATGATCAGGTTGACAATGACATTCTGGATCAAACCGGCAATGATATAGTTCACAAAGGCCACCGCAGCCACAGTGAGCGCATAAGGAAGCTGCGTCTTCACGTGGTTCAGGTGGAAGCACTGAGCGCCGGTAGAGGCCAGGATCGTGGTATCGGAGATGGGGGAACAGTGGTCGCCGCACACGGCGCCGGCCAAGCACGCCGCAATACCGATGGTGAGGATCGTGCCGGCGTCCACGCCGAAGGTGCTCACCACGATGGGGATCAGAATGCCGAAGGTGCCCCAGGAGGTGCCGGTGGCGAAGCCAAGGCCCACAGCCACCAGGAAAATCACTGCGGGCAGGAAGTTTGCGAAGTTGGAGGCGACAGCCCCCATGGCGTCGGCCACAAAGAACTTGGCACCCAGCAGACCGTTGGTCACGCCGCTGATGGTCCAGGCAAAGCACAGGATCAGGATGGCGGGCACCATGACCTTGAAGCCCTCGGCGATACAGTCAGTAAACTGGGTGAAGTTCATGGTACGACGGACCATATAGAAGATAAAGGCGAACAGCAACGCCAGGAAGGACCCGTACATCAGGCCGGTGGGCGCGGAACAGTCGGCAAATGCGCCCATTACATCCATAAAGTAGTCAGAATCGCTAGTGAAAAAGCCGCCAGTATACAGCAGGCCGGACACACAGCAGATGATCAGGGCGATCACGGGGATCACCAGGTCCGCCACCTTGCCCTTGGTGGAGTTCTTGCTCTCGTCGTCGGCCCCTTCGAAGGGACGTTCGGGGGTGGTGTACAGATCGCCCTTCTTGGCGTTGTCCTCGTGAATCTTCATGGGACCGAAGTCCTCATCAAAGACGGCCAGGATCACCAGCGTGAACAGGGTCAGGATGGCATAGTAGTTCCAGGGGATGGCACTGATGAAGAGCTGCAGGCCGCTGACGCCCTCCATGGTGTCGGCCACGCCGGCAACGGCTGCGGCCCAGGAGGAAATGGGCATCATAATGCATACGGGAGCGGCGGTGGAGTCGATCATATAGGCCAGCTTGGCGCGGGAGATGTTGTGGCTGTCGGTCACCGGGCGCATGACGTTGCCGGTGGTGAGGTTGTTGAAGTAGTCGTCCACACCCAGTACCAGGGCCAGCACCATGGTGGCCAGCAGGGCGCCCCGCTTGGTCTTGATGTGCTTCTTGGCCCAGTCGCCATAAGCCTTGGAGCCGCCGGAGCGGTTCATCAGCACCACGATCACACCCAGCATGACCAGGAACGCGAGAAGGGCCACGTTGCCGCCCACGGATTCCACCAGCGTATCAAAGGTACTTGTAACGCCCATGACGGGATTAAAATTGGCGTACAGGAAACCGCCCACCAGGCAGCCCAGGAACAGGGACGTATAGACTTCCTTGGTGATGAGGGCCAGCGCAATGGCCAGCACCGGAGGCAGAAGAGAAAGCGGCGTGGAGAAGAAATTACTGACGTATTCGGCCTCGCCCTCTGCGAAGGCGGTGGTCATAAGGATTCCTACAATTGCTGCGATGGTCAGAATAAAGGGGACAAAATTCCTCTTTGTTCTATGCATGTTTACCCTCCCTTTCAAATATGCGGTTGTCAAGGTACGTGCTGCGCTGAAATAAACCAAACCAATTCCCACACTCAGGATATCATAGTTCCCGAGAAAAGACAAGGCATTTTTCATAAAAACAATGTGTGTTTTTTGTAGCTCTTTATAGTTAGTGCCTACTCATACCATATTTTTCAATTTTATTTCATTTCTCTGCTGCTTTAAATTGTGCAATTCCATTCAATAAAAGTGCAAAAAGAAGGCGGGGGTTTACCCCGCCTCCCACAGTTCCTATTAAATTTTGTTTTTAATTCTTTACCGCAGCCGGCTGTTTTTTCTGCTCGACCATACGGATAATTACCAGCACTCCAAACATGGAGGCAAAGGCGATGATCAGGTCGATGATGACATTTTGGAGGTAGCCGGCGATGATGTAGTTGACGAATGCCACAGCGGCTACCGTAACCGCATAGGGGATCTGTGTCTTTACATGGTTGAGGTGGTAGCACTGGGCACCGGTGGAGGCCAGGATCGTGGTGTCGGAGATGGGAGAGCAGTGGTCGCCCATGACCGCGCCCGCCAAGCAGGAGGCAATCCCGATGGTGAGGATGGTGCCGGCGTCGGCCCCGAAGGTACTCACCACGATGGGGATCAGGATACCAAAGGTGCCCCAGGAGGTGCCGGTCGCAAAGCCCAGGCCGCAGGCCACCAGGAAGATCACCGCAGGCAGGAGATTTGCAAAGCTGCCTGCCACCGAGGCCATGGCGTCGGCCACAAAGTACTTGGCGCCCAGCAGCCCGTTGGTCACGTCGCTGATGGTCCAGGCAAAGGTCAGGATCAGAATGGCGGGCACCATGATGTTAAAGCCCTCGGCGATGCAGTCGGTAAACTGGTGGAACGTCATGGTGCGGCGGATCATGTAGAAGGCAAAGATCAGCACCAGTGCAAGGAAGGAGCCATACATCAGACCGGTAGGCGCGTCACAGTTGGAGAAGGCGTCGATGACGCTGATTCCGCCCTCAAACATGCCGCCGGTGTACAGCAGACCTGTCACGCAGAAGATGATCAGGATGATGACCGGGATCACCAGGTCGGTGACTTTGCCGTTGGTGGAGTTTTTGCTGTCGTCCGCATTGGCATAGGGGCGCTCGGGGGTGGTGTAGAGATCGCCCTTCTTGGCGTTGTCCTCGTGGACCTTCATGGGACCGTAATCCAGATCAAACACGGCCAGAACCACCAGCATGAAGAGGGTGAGGAGCGCGTAATAGTTCCAGGGGATGGCGCTGATGAAGAGCTGCAGGCCGCTGACGCCCTCCATCGTGTCGGCCACGCCGGAGACGGCTGCGGCCCAAGAGGAGATGGGCATCATGATGCATACGGGAGCGGCGGTGGCGTCACACATGTAGGCCAGCTTGGCGCGGGAGATGTTGTGGCTGTCGGTCACCGGACGCATGACGTTGCCGGTGGTGAGGTTGTTGAAATAGTCGTCCACGCCCAGCACAATGGCCAGCACCATGGTGGCCAGCAGAGCGCCCCGTTTGGTCTTGATCTTCTTTTTGGCCCAGTCGCCATATGCCTTGGAGCCGCCGGAGCGGTTCATCAGCACCACGATGATGCCCAAAATGACCAGGAACGCCACGATGCCCAGGTTGCCGCCCACCGCGGTACACAGCGTGTCGAATGTGCTGGTGACGGCCAAGACAGGGTTAAAATTCGCGTACAGGAAGCCGCCCACCAGGCAGCCCAGGAACAGAGAGGTATAGACCTCTTTCGTGATGAGTGAGAGTCCGATGGCCACTACCGGCGGCAAAAGTGAAAGTGCGCTGGAGTAGAAGCTGCTGACGTACTCGGCCTCGCCTTCCGCAAAGGCGGTGGTGAGCAGAAGGCCGAGCGCTGCGGTGAGAACCAGGAGCACCGGAGCAATCTTCCGCTTGAATTGTTGCATGGATACCCTCCCTTTCAAAATGCGCGGTTTCTAAGTAGTGTGTAGCGCGGTGCGAGTGTTGTGCACTCAGACAATTTTCCCAACTCAGTTTTGTCCAAACATTGTGCACCCAAACCAATCCCACTGCTAAAATAACACCATCTGGAAGGGATTACAAGCCATGGCTGGTAAAGCTTTTGTTGTATTTTTGTAAAGTTAATGTAAAATATCAAAATATGTTTTTACAATTCCGTCACAATGTCATTTTTTGCTATTTTATCCCAGCAAAAGTTCTGAATCAGCTCCTTTGGTCCGCATCTCCCCGCCGGGGCGGGCAGCCCGGCCAGCGTCGTCAGCGTCCCTGTCAGCGTTTCGGGCGCATATCGCTCCCGCAGAGCCCCCATGTCCAAGTCCCGTTCCCGCTTGGAGAGCCGCCTTCCGTCTCCGGCCAGCAGCAGGGGGACGTGCCCGTAGACGGGAGCGCAGTATCCCAGCAGGCGCATCAGCCAGAGCTGCCGGGCCGCTGAGTCCAGAAGATCCCGGCCCCGCACCACTCGGGTGACCCCCATCAGCGCGTCGTCCACCGTGACGGCCAGTTGATAGCCGTAGACCCCATCGGCCCGCCGGACCACAAAATCACCGCAGTCCCTGGCCAGATCAAACTGCTGACGGCCTTGACACAGATCGTCGAAAGAGATGGTCTCATGGGGCATGGCCGCCTTCCAGGCCGGAGGCCTCACCATGGCTCTCGCCTCCTGCTCCGCCCTGGAGAGCTTCCGGCAGGCACACGCCCCGCGGTCCCGCTCTTCTCCGGGGTGGGGCGCGGAAGCGGCCAGCCGCTGATGACGGCTGCACCAACAGGGATAGACCGCCCCCAGCTCTTTCAGGGTTTGGAACGCCTCGTCATAGAGGGCGGTCCGCTCCCGCTGGCAATAGGGCCCGCACGTCCCGCCGGCGGCATACCCCTCGTCCCAGTCCAGCCCCAGCCACCGAAGGTCCTCTACCAGAAGGCTCGTCCAGGGCTCCCCGGTTCGCTCCGGGTCCAGGTCCTCTATCCGCAGCACCATCCGCCCTCCCGCCGCCCTGGCATCCAGCCAGGCCAGCAGGAAGGAGAAGAGATTGCCCAGGTGCATCCGCCCGCTGGGGCTGGGTGCAAAACGGCCCTTTTCGCACATATCCGCCGGTCTTCCTTTCGCATTTTTCCAACAGTGTACCACAAAACGGCGGGTCGGGGAAGGGAATCCTTCTCCGGCCCGCCCACATTCTGAAAAACGCCCTTATTTTCCGCCGCTGAGCGGTGAAAGGCCCCCGTTTTACGCGCCGGAATCCTTGCTCTGCAAGGTTTCCGGCCCATTCCATTCGCGGCGGTCTGTGCCCTCTCAGGCGCTCCACCCATCAGATTCCGCCGTCTCGGCACACACCCCGTACGCTTTTACAGCCTCTGCTCCGTCTCCCGATCAAAAAAGTGGAGCCTGCCGCGGTCCAGTATCACCCCGGTCTCCTCTCCCGGGCACCGCGCGCAGTCCGCCCCGACGGCTGCCGTCAGCACGGGCATGCCTGGGAGATTCAGAAAAAGCAAGCTCTCACGGCCGGTACGCTCCACGTCGGTCACAATCGCCCGGACCGCGTGGACGTCGGCGGCGTACCACTTATTCACCTGTTCTATCTCCAGAGCAGTGGCTTCCATCGTCTGATATCCTCCCTTGCACTTGATCGGGCCTTTCGCAAAAGCGGCCCCAAGGACTTGTCCGGGCCCGGCGTTTGGGCGCATGGACCATCTCCGGGGCACGCCCTAATCCTTCAACCCCGCCGCGGCGATCCCCTGTTCCAGATACTTCTGCCCAAAGAGGAAGATAAGCAGAGCCGGCAGCAGCATCACCACGGAGGCCGCCAGGGATACCCCCGCGTTGCCCGCCGTGACGGTGGGGAGATACAGCGACAGCCTGGTTTCCGGTGGACACGATCCCCACGCCGCTGGAGGGCGTATAGGTGTTACCGCCGAACAGGGTGTCCAGGGTCCAGTCCCGTGCGGGCTTTTCCCCTGTATTCCCGCCGGAGCCGCCCGTACTATACGACACCAGCGGCGTCCCCCCTCCCGTCCGTTGAGCGCGGTCAGGATGTTCTCCAGGGAGAACTGGCCGGCAAGCTCCTGCACGTGGAAGAGGGTCTTACCTTCCTGAGCCGATTGGACCCGGGATCCAGGACCTCAGCGCCGCTCCCGCCGCCGCTGAAGGTCACCATAGTAGCAAAACTGACCCCGTCCCCCAACTCAGGGGTATTCTCCCGCTCTGCCTGATGGATGCGGAGCATGTCGGCAAAGTAGCCCTCCAGCGCCTGCTGGTCCACTCCTTTTTCCGTGACAATACTCCCGGCGCAGACATCGTAGTAGTCCATCAGCATCCCCGTTTCGCCGAAGAGCTGCTCCGAGGGGCAGAGGAACGCCGGCTCTCCATGGGGGGACGCTGCGGGTGGCGCGAACCGGGCCCGAGGGTACGGTCTTTGCGCTCCGTCTGTCCCTTCACCGGGGGAGACACATTTGAACGCACCGCCCTGCTTTCCCGCGGCCCCGCAATGCAGAAAGGAGCGCGCCGGTTTTCCCCGTCGCGCTCCTTCTTATGCTTTTTTATCGGTTGAGCTGATGGATGGCAAGCCCTAGGCCGCTCTCCACCGCCTCTGAGATCCCCTCGGCAAAGGTGGGATGAGGCCGCACCAGGGCGGCCAGTTCCTCCAGCGTTTTCCCCTCTGCGACGGCCAGGGTGAATTCACCCACCAGATCGGTGGCCCGCTCACACATGAGCTGCGCCCCCAGCACCGTGCCGGTCTCGGCATGGGACACCACCTTGATAAAGCCCCGTTCCGCGCCAGCAATGATGCTCCGCCCATTGCCGTTCATCAGGTACTTGCTTCCCTTTGTGGGAATCCCCGCCTCCTTGGCCTGGGCCTCGGTGAGCCCCACAGAGGCAATCTCCGGTTCGGTGTAGACACAGGCGGGGATGGCGTTCAGCTTCATGGGCGGCTCTTTTCCCGCGATCATACTCACAGCGTTGATCGCCTGGGCCGAGGCCACATGTGCCAGCTGAATGCTGCCCGCCACCACGTCTCCAATGGCATAGATGCCCTTCACGCAGGTCTCGAACCGCTCATTCACCGGGATCGCCCCCCGGTCCAGTCCCAGGTCCACGCCGGGCCCGCACAGGCCCTCGGTGTTGGGCGTCCGCCCGGTGGAGACCAACACGGCGTCCGCCGCAACGGTTTCGGCCTTTTCCTTTGACGTATAGGCGCACCGGAGGCCCTCCCCGGTCCGCATCACCTGCTCCACCCGGGCCCCGGTACAGAGCTTTACGCCCCGCCTTTTCATGAGCATGCTCAGATTTTGAGCAATCTCCTTGTCCATGGTGGGCAGCACTCGGTCCATGGCCTCCAGCACGGTGACCTGGGCTCCCAGAGCACTGTAGAGGGAGGCAAACTCCATGCCGATCACTCCGCCGCCGATGATGGTCAGGCGGGGATGGTACATGCCCTCCCCCAGCAGGCCGTCGCTGGTGACCACCTCGGGCAGGTCCAGGCCCGGAATGGGCGGCAGGGCCGGGCGAGCCCCAACCGCCACCAAGATGTGTTCCGACTCGTAAATCGCCTCGCCCACACGGACCCTGCCGGGCCCCTGGATAACGGCGCTGCCATGGATCACTTCCACCCCATTGCCTTTCAGCAGCCCCTCCACCCCTCTGCGGAGCTGCTCCACCACCTGACGCCTGCGCTCATCCATGACGGCGTAGTCGAAACCGGCGTCGCTTGCCGTCACTCCAAAGGCGGCGCTGTGCAGTACCTGCCGGTAGAGGCTGGCGCTGTGCAGCAGAGTCTTGGTCGGGATACACCCCCGATTGAGACAGGCGCCGCCCAGGGCGTCCCGCTCCACCAGTACGGTGCGCAGTCCGAGCTGGGCGGCCCGGATGGCGGCCACGTAGCCGCCGGGGCCCCCTCCGATCACAATCAGGCCGCTTTTCATGTCCGCTCCTCCGGATAGAGATACCGCAGGACCGGGTGCCGGGCGGCGTTCACCTCGTCGGGCCGCCCAATGGGCGTGGTGTGGGGCGCCGTGTGGAGCCTCTCCGGGTCTGTGTCCGCCTGTGCACGGATGGTCTTGAGCACCTCCACCGCGCGGTCCAGGGTCTCCCGGGACTCGGTCTCGGTGGGTTCGGCCATAAGCGCCTCCTCCACGATCAGCGGGAAGTACATCGTGGGGGGATGGATCCCGTGGTCCAGCAGGGCCTTGGCCACATCCATAGCGGAGACGCCCTTTTCCTTCTTCAGCCCGGCCAGCGTGAGCACAAACTCATGCATGCAGGGGCCGTCGCCGTAGGCGATGTCATAGGTCCCACGGAGCATTTCGCGCATATAATTGGCATTGAGGACAGCCCCCTGCGCCGCCTCGGTGATGCCCTCTGCGCCCAGTGTCAGGATATAGGTGAGCGCCTTCACCACCACGGCAAAGTTGCCGTAAAACGCCTTTACGCTGCCAATGCTCTTACAGGGGCGGTCAAACTCCAGCCCGTGCTCTCCCTCCGCCACGTGATAGTTCGGCAGGAAATCCATGAGAAAGCGCTTGCAACCTACAGGGCCGGAGCCGGGTCCTCCTCCGCCGTGAGGGGTGGAAAAGGTCTTGTGGAGATTGAGATGCACCAGATCAAAGCCCATGTCGCCCGGTCGGGCCACTCCCATGACGGCATTGAGGTTGGCCCCGTCATAATAGGCGAGCCCGCCCGCGTCGTGGACGATCTGCGTGATCTCCAGGATATTGGGATCAAAGAGGCCCAGGGTATTGGGATTGGTAAGCATGAGCCCGGCGGTATCCGGCCCCACAGCCGCCTTCAGCGCCTCCAGGTCCACGCCGCCCTGGGGATTGGAGGGCACGTTGACCACGGTGAAGCCGCACATGGCGGCGGAAGCCGGGTTGGTGCCGTGGGCGGAGTCGGGAACGATGATCTTGGTCCGCTGGGTATCGCCCCGGTCCAGATGATACTTCTTCACCATCAGCAGGGCGGTGAACTCCCCGTGAGCGCCAGCGGCGGGCATAAAGGTCATGCCGTCCATTCCCGTGATCTCGCACAGCAGCTCCTCGGCCAGGTACAGCGCCTCCAGGCAGCCCTGGACCGTGTCGGCGCCCTGGGAGGGGTGTACCCCCGCAAAGCCGGGCAGGGCCGCCGTCTCCTCATGGATTCTGGGATTATACTTCATCGTGCAGGAGCCCAGGGGATAGAATCCGTTGTTCACCCCGTGGGACCGCCGCTCCAGCTCGGAGTAGTGCCGGGAGAGATCCACCTCGGACATCTCGGGGAGACGCAGCGGCGTCCGGCGCTCCGTGCCCTCCATCAGGTGGGCGGGAGGCACATCCAGCGGGGGCAGCAGGTCGCAGCCGCGCCCGGCGCGGCTTTTTTCAAACAGCAATTCCATCTCAGCACACCTCCCGAATGGCCGCTTCCAGCGCGTCGATCTCCTGCCGGGTGTTCATCTCTGTGGCGCACCACAGGATGCCGCTTTCCACCGGAAGTCCGCCCAGGATGCCCCGCAGGGCAAGCCCCTCCAGAAGGCGTTCCGGCTTTACCGGACATGTGGTGACGAATTCATGGAAATAAGGGCCAGGATAGACCATATCGAAGCCGGGCACCGAGCAGATCCGTTCGGCGGCATATCGCGCGTGGGCCATGCAGCCCTCCGCCGCCTGCCTGAGACCCTTTGCCCCCATGGCCGCCAGGTACACCGCTGCGGTCATGGCACAGAGGGCCTGATTGGAGCAGACGTTGGAGCTGGCTTTTTCCCGGCGGATATGCTGTTCCCGGGCCTGGAGCGTGAGGACATAGGCTCTCCGGCCGTCATGGTCGGCGGTCTCACCCACGATGCGCCCAGGCAGCTTTCGGGCCATGGCGCTTTTGGCCGCCATAAAGCCTAGGTAGGGCCCCCCGAAGCTGAGAGGAAGTCCCAAAGGCTGCCCCTCTCCCACCGCGATATCGGCGCCGCACTCGCCGGGCGTCTTGAGCACCGCCATGGCGATGGGATTCACACCCATAATGAATTTGCCGCCGCAGCCGTGGACCGCCTCGCCCATATCGGCGGCGGACTCGATGCGGCCGTAATAATTGGGCTGCTGGAGGTAAAAACAGGCCACCGTGTCGTCCAGCAGCGCCCCGAGGGCCTCCTGGTCGGTAAAGCCGTTTTTCATGGGGACGGTCTTTACCTCCATACCGTTTCCGAAACAATAGGTCTCGATGGTCTGAAGGACCATGGGATGGGCAGCGGCGGAGACCAGCACGGTATTCCGCTTCCGGTCCCTGCACATGGCCACGGCCTCCGCCGCCGCGGAGGCCCCGTCATAGACCGAGGCGTTGGAGGCGTCCATGCCGGTAAGCGCGCAGATCATGGTCTGGTACTCAAAGATGGACTGGAGGACGCCCTGGGATATCTCCGCCTGATAAGGGGTGTAAGCGGTGAGAAAGGTCTCCTTGGACGTGACACTCTTCACAATGGATGGAATATAGTGCCGGTAGGCTCCCGCCCCCCGAAACACAGAGGGAAACACGGTGTTCTTGGAGGCAATGCCCTCCAGGATACGCCGGACCTCCAGCTCGCTTTTGCCCTCCGGGATGTCCAGCCGCTCCACCTTCATCTCCGCCGGGACTTGTGCATAGAGCTCATCGATGCTCTTGCAGCCGATGGCCTCCAGCATCTCCTGCCGCTCGGCGGCAGTAGAGGGAATATAGCTGCCCACGGCTCAACCCTCCTCGGCGCACAGGGCCGCATAGGCCGCCGCGTCCAGCAGGTCCTCCTTGTCAGTGATGCCCTCGACCTCCACCAGCCATGCGCCGTAGGGATCGGCATTGATGCCCTCGGGTGCGTCCAGCAGCGCTTCATTCACAGCCTTCACCGTTCCGCTTACAGGGCTGTAGACATCGGAGACCGCCTTGACGGACTCCACATCGCCCAGAGCCTCGCCGCAGGTGAGCGTGTCCCCTACCTCGGGCAGGTTGACAAAGACCAGGTCGCCCAGAGCCTCCTGCGCGTGGTCGGTGAGACCCACCCTGGCGGTGTCGCCCTCCATGAGGACCCATTCGTGGGATTTGGTATACAGCAGATTTTCAGGGGTGTTCATCATCGTTTCCTCCTTAAAAATAATAGATGTGCTTTTGCCGGCGAATATCCGCATTTCGCCCCCCGGGGCGTTGGACTGCGTGACGCCCTCTCTGTGCGTATGGGAGGGCAGGTTGACAAATGGACAAGGACTGTTGCTTGCCAATTTCCACCGCTGTCCATTACGCTTATCTCATCAACTGAACTGTTCCGACCGGTTCAGCGTTTGTAAAAGGGCAGCTCCACCACTTTGCAGGGAATGCGGCGCCCCCTCACTTCCACCTCCACCTCCGTGCCGGCGGCGGCGTCCTCCGGGGCCAGATAGGCCATGGCCATGGCCTTACCGAGGAAGGGACAATGTGTGCCCGAGGTCGTCTTTCCCGCCAGCCGGCCGCCGATGTAAATGTCCTGGTGTTCCCGGACAATGCCGCGGCCCGTCACCTCCAGCCCCACTCTGACCCGGGCGATGGGCAGCTTGGCGGCGATGGCGTCCTTGCCGATGAATTCCCCTTTGCTCAGCTTTACGGCAAAGTCCAGTCCCGCCTCCAGCGGCGTGATCTCGTCGTCGAGCTCGTGGCCGTAGAGCGGCATGGCCGCCTCCAGGCGCAGGGTATCCCGCGCCCCCAGCCCGCAGGGGATGAGCCCCAGATCTTTCCCTGTCTCCAGCAGCAGGTCCCAGAGGGCGCCGGCATCGGCATTGGCGCAGTAGAGCTCATAGCCGAATTCACCAGTGTACCCCGTGCGGGAGATCAGGCACCGGATCCCCTTCAGATCCACATCTTTCACAAAGCTGTAGTATTTCTTGGGCAGGACGGGCTCCTCCAGCAGCCGCAGCAGGATTTCCTTTGATCTGGGCCCCTGAAGGGCCACCTGAGCCACGTCGGCGGAAATGTCCTCCATGGCGCAGTCCCCTGAGAGGTGGGCGCGCATCCACGCGGCGTCCTTATCCTTGTTGGCGGCGTTCACCACCACCAGATAGGCCCCCTCCCGGAGCTTGTAAACGATGAGGTCGTCCACACAGCCCCCCTGGTCGTTGCACATGGGGGAATAGCGCACCTGGCCGTCATACATGCCCGTAAAATCGTTGGTCAGCATATGATTGAGGTTTCCCAAGGCGTCCGGACCGGTGAATACCAGCTCTCCCATGTGGCTGACGTCGAAAAGCCCCGCGGCGGTACGCACTGCCATATGCTCGGCGATGACCCCGGTGGGGTACTGTACCGGCAGGAGGTATCCCGCAAAGGGGACGATCTTGCCGCCCAGCGCCTCGTGGCGGCTGTAGAGGGGTGTCTTTGCTTCCATGCTCTCCTTCTCCTTTCAGATTGGTAGTACAAATAATTGAAAACGGAGGCGCGCCTAAAAAAGGCACGCCTCCGTCTGGTCACCTGAAAGATTCTCCGCGTCCTCTCCGGACAACAGGTTGCTTCTTCGGTCCGGCGTTTCCGCCGGTCTTCGGAGTTTCGTCCGGCATCGGTACTTTTGCCTGAGAGTTTCTCTGCCGATCCCCTTCGGCGCCGCATTGCGCGGTCTCTCCCGATGCCATCATCCGCATATTCTGTTTTCTGCTTTCAGTATATCGAAAAGAACCCGGTTTTGCAAGGACAGATTTTGTGTTATACTGGAAAAAAATTTTGTGCAGTTTCCCGGCGTTCGCCGCTGGAAAGGAGTCTGTGCCATGTATCTGCGCCTCTACCGCCCTGAGGACCTGGAATCCCTTACCCGCCTCTTTTTTGAAACCATACACACGGTCAACGCCGGAGACTACACCCCGGAACAGCTCTGGGCCTGGGCGCCCGGGGCCGTGGACGCAGCCCGCTGGGACCACACACTGCGGGAACACCACTCCCTGGTGGCGCTGGACGGAGACCTGATCATCGGCTTCGGGGACATGGACGGCAGCGGATATCTGGATCGGCTTTTTGTCCACCGGCATTTCCAGTCCCGCGGGACCGCCACCGCGCTCTGCGACGCACTGGAACGCCATGCCGCGGCCGCCGGCGTCACTCATTTTACCACCCACGCCTCCATCACCGCCCGGCCCTTCTTCTCTCACCGTGGCTATCGGACCCTCCGGGAACAGCAGGTGGTACGGCGTGCTGTCCTGCTCACCAATTTTGTCATGGAAAAGTCGATCACCTGACCGGCAGTGCGGCACTACAGGAGCTTGATCACCCGACCGTCCTTCCGGGGCAGGGGCCTGAGTTCCGGGCCCGCAGGGTAGCCCAGGGCAACGCTGCCCACACCCCGCATACTCTCGGGAAGGCCCCACTGCCGGAGGTACGCCTTCCCCTCTTCCGAGTCGAACATCTCCCGGACGCGGTGGATCCAGCAGGCGCCCAGCCCCAGTGCATGGGCCGCGTTGAGCATGTTGCAGAGCGCGCAGCTTCCGTCCTCCACCCAGGTATACCGGACCGTATCCGCCAGGACCAGAATGATCGTCGGCGCCCCGTAATAGGGGTCCATATCTTTATCCCAGAAGGACTTGTTCAGGGCGGCCAGCCGGTCTCGGAGTTCCTTCTCCTGCACCGCCACCAACTCCACGCCCTGCACATTCTTTCCGGTGGGGGCATATAGGCCGGCCTGGAGCACCTGGTCCATCTCCTGCTCCGAAACCTGGCGTGTCTGGTACTGACGTACGCTCCTGCGGGTCAAAAGCACATTCATTGCTTCCTGTTTCATCTGGCATCCCTCACTTTGAGACAATGTTTGGAATCTTTTCCCGTCCCCATCATAGTCCAAACACAGGCTTTTGTCAAAGCCCCTTTTGTGCAGGACCGTCCAGGAGCCGGCCATGGAAGTCGAATCGCGACCCGTGACAGGGACAGTCCCAGGTCTTCTCGTCCGGGTTCCACTCCACCTGGCAGCCAAGATGGGGGCAGCGCGCCGAGACGGTGAAAACTTCCCCATCCTCTGTCTTATAGACCCCCAGCTTTTCCCCCTCCACTTCCACGATCCCGCCATGGCCCGGCGTCAGCGCCTCCACGGCCGCCCTCGGCGGCTCGAAGGCGGACCGGCACAGGCCTTTCACCGCCTGTTTTCCGTCCTCCCAAAGGTTGGCCGCCGAAGCGCGCAGGTCCATCCTCCCCGGGTCGAAAACCGCTCCGTCCGGGTCCCGCTCCCCGGTGAGGAGTCCGGAGAGGAGCAGGGCGGAGACCATCGAACCGGTCATGCCCCACTTGCCGAAGCCGGTGGCCACGTACCAGTTGGGCGCAGCAGAGGCGTAGGGCCCGATATAGGGTACCCCGTCCATGCTGATGCAGTCCTGCGCCGACCAGTGTGCCGCCTGGGACGCACCGGGAAAAAGCCGCTCCGCCTGCTCCTCCAGCCCCCGGTAGCGGCCTCCGGCGGAGTTTTCCCCGGTGCGGTGCTTCCCGCCTCCCAGAAGCAGCAGATCCCCGCAGGGGCGCAGCGACACCCCGTCCGGATCTGTGCCGTAATACATTCCCTTCAGCCGGGCCGCCCCTCGGAGCGCCAGCACATAGCTGCGCTCCTGGTGCATCCTCAGGAAATACAGCCCCGGCACATTGATGAAAGGGTAATGGGTGGTAAACACCACCTGCTCGGCCTTCACCCGTCCCCGCTCCGTCCGCAGCGCGCCCCCCTCCGCCGCGATCACCCGGCTATGCTCAAAAACCTCCAGTTCTTCCGCCAGCGCGCCCAAAAACCGAAGGGGGTGGAACCGGGCCTGTCCTTCCAGCCGGGCCGCCCCCTTCACGGGAAACGGGAGCTCCGTCTCCACTGTGAAGGAACACTCCAGGCCCAGCCGGGCGGCGGTATGCGCCTCCTGCCGGACCGGATCCTCCTCCTGGGTGGAATAGAGGAAGGCGGGGCAGTCCTCCCACTCGCATGGGATCTTCCGCTCTCGCACCAGCCGCCGGTAGGCTTCCACGGCCCGCTGGTTGGCCGAGGCATACTGCCGTGCCGCCAGCTCCCCCTTCTGTTCGGAGAGCCGCTCGTAGATCATGCCGTGCTGCGCCGTGATTTTGGCCGTGGTGTTCCGAGTCTGACCGCCGGCCAGCCGGTCGGCCTCCAGCAGCAGCACCTTTGCGCCCCTCTGCCGCAGGAACCAGGCTGTGAGCACACCGGCCATTCCTCCGCCCACTACCGCTACCTCTGTACTGTGTTCCCCTTCCAGCGCCGACCGGGAGGGAAGGGTTACGGTTTCACTCCAAATGGCCCCCATTTCTTAATCACCTCGGGGACAGCATGTGCATCCCGGAGCAAAATCATGTATCGGACTTTCTCCAGACCGCGGCGGCATCCGCTCTAAGTGCCAGGTCCCGGAATACGGCCGCTACCTGACACTCATATTCCCGTACATCGCCAGCCTTTCGCAGCCTTTTTGCATACCTTCCGTCGTCCTCAAAAAGGCCCATCAGATAGAACCAGATCTCCTTCATCCGCAGCATGGCGTTTCGGCTGCTTCCAAATGCGGCGCAGTAGCCCTGATAGAGCTCGTCATGGAAAGCCCGCAGCCTGTCCTTGTCCGCGCCCGGCCCGCCGCCGGCCTTATCTATGAGGGCCGGATCGGCGATGAGCCCCCGGCCCAGCATCAGTCCCGCCGCCGTTTGGAACCGCGCCTCCGCCGCCCGGCACTCTGCCGCCGTCACCAAGTCCCCATTGTAGCATACCGGATTGCGGCTCTTCGGCAAGGCGGCCTCGAACGCCTCCGTCCGTATCCGGTTCCGATAAAAATCCGCCCGCACTCTAGGGTGGATGGTCAGTTCGGCGATGGGATAGCGGTTATAAATCTCCAGCAGGTGGGAAAACTCCTCCGATTCCCGCAGCCCCAGGCGGGTCTTCACCGATATGCGCACCTCTGCGGCGGCAAAAATCTCCTCCAGGAAGCGGTCCAGCTCCGCAGGCTCCCCCAGAAAGCCCGCCCCTTTTCCTTTGGCCGTCACGGTGCCGGAGGGACAGCCGAGATTCAGATTGACCTCCCGGTAACCCATCTTCTTCAGCTCGCCCGCCGCCCACAGGAAGTCCTCCGCGCGCCGCGTCAGGAGCTGCGGCACGGCGTTCAGCCCCTCGTTGTGCTCCGGCGCAATCTCCCGCAAATCTTTTTTTGTGAAAATATGGTCGTGGCTGGGGGACAGAAACGGCATGAAGTATTTGTCCGCCTTTTTAAAATAGCGGCTGTGGGCCTTTCGGTAAAGATAGCTGGTCACGCCCTCCATCGGGGCGGCATAATAGCGCATGGAGGTTCCCCTTTCATCCGTTGGTCCTGGGCTTTGGCGCGAGGCCTGCCCGGCGTTGCCCCTGATTATACCACCCCGACGCAGTCCTTTCCATACCCGGTTGCATCCCCCGTCCGCTGTCTGATATAATTGGAAAAATAAACGGCGAGGGGGCGTCACTATGAAGAAAGTTAAGATCACGGTACTGAAAACCACCTTGGACCGGGAGCTGGCTGCCGAATACGGTGTGGAGGGTCTGACCGCCTGTCCCATGATGAGAGCCGGCCAGGTCTTTTATGCCGACTATGCAAAGCCGGACGGTCTTTGTGACGAGGCGTGGAAGGCCATTTACCAGTATGTCTTTGCCCTGGCTCACGGGGCGGGGACGGAGCTCTTCTATTACGGCGACTGGATCAGGACCCCCGGCGTGGCCATTTGCAGTTGTAACGACGGGCTCCGCCCCGTCATCTTCAAGCTGGAGGCCACTGAAACGCCGTCTCAGATGGAGTATGCGCCCGTCCGATAATTTCCGCTATCATCTATGAGGCGGTCGGCCCGCCGCGCAGCCTTTGCGGAGGACTCTCAAAAACCGACGGGCCCCGATGCCGTTCCGGCATCGGGGCCCGTCGGTTTTTCGGTCCTTACTTTTCCTCGTAGAGCTCGATGATGGCCTCGTCATGGAGAATAATGGTAGGGCGGATCGTATCACTCAAAGCTTCCGTCCCAAAATGACCCGCTGAGCCTGCCGGATATAGGGCTCCATATCGTCCACCTTATAGGCCACATGGGACTGCTTGGAGAGGATCTCCGGAAAACGGGTCCCCTTTTTCTTATTAATCAGCGGTTACAGCCTGACCGCCCTCAACCGTTGGCTCCAGCTTGGCATGGTCGAGGGGGTGAAACTCTACGGGAAGAACCTCATCTCCAAAGAGTCCCTGGCGGCGCATTTGGCATCCCACACTGGGCAGGACATTGCGGTGAAGTCGGAGGTCCATCTTGACCTGCTGGAAGAATTTCAGAAGGAACAAAAATACAGCGACATGGGCTTTGGCTCCATGTCGCTGTGAAACACCCTGAAGGCATAGTTACCGGGGTTGTTCATAAGGACAACTACCTTCGAGGTTATCCCCTGATTTTAAGTTTGTGAATGATATTCTTTTGTTTCTCCGTAATACAGAAACGATGTACCCCAACTTCTCGCCCTTTTTCAGGGAAAATCATGGCAAACATGCGACCATCATCCTCGCCATAATCTGCAATTGCGGCCCCTGTAAAAACTTCCTTTGTATCAGCATTTTCAAGTATATAAAACTCAGGCTCTCGCCGTTTAAGAATCCATTGCATTTGGCCATAAATTGTAAGAGACTTTATTCGATGTAGCCTGTTTTCAAACTGCAAATAGACTTCATCATCGATAATATCCATTGTATGTGCGTAATCAATGAACGGTCCTTCAACATATTCAGGATCGTCCTGAACACGATGGATTAATTCTTCTCCTCGTTGCAGTAGAGGCTCAGTTGTGCAAAGTATGTCCGCTGAACGCCTCACAATAACATCAGCATATTCTCGGATGTTAGAATATCGACCATGAGGTTTTCCTTCACTTGAAAATAGAGGCGTCTCATAATACCAATGAAAGGATTTTGGTCCACTGGGTACTATCAAATATATGTTGTAGCGTATCCAATGCAACAAACACGCATCAACTCGCGCAAAAAATTCATCAGGTCTACTTGTTCCCTTAAAATCTGGGAAATCATCTTCTATTCTACGCACCCACGGTTTCAAAGTATATAAATCTACTGCGTGATATTTTGCTTTGCGTTTTGCTGCCTCGGTATATCCTGAAGTAGAAAAAATTGACCGATGTGTAATTTGTGGCATATCGGAAAACTTTAAACAGAGTTGTTCAATAGTGACAACATCGAGAGGGTGGGATTCTTTTTTTACTTCAGCGGCCTTGAACGCAGTAGTTGTTCCATCCTCATTTTTGAAAGTAACCGTGACATCGACATCCCGGGATTTCTGGGCAGCTTCATCATATACCATATCCCCAAGAGTAATTTCTACAGCATCCGGGTCATGTCTGAGGCAACATAGACCTACCAAGTACTGAACCATCATAGGTGTTAACATAAACATGCCTCCTTGGCAGCTTATCAAAAACAACCATCTCTTGAATTTGTATTCTAATTAATTTTATCAGATTATTCGCTTTATGAAAAGCCTGTCGGAAGGATTACGGAGACATAGGGCTGCTTCATATCTCCGTAATGCTCTCGAAAGTTGAGAAAAGCCCTTGAAAACCGGAGTTTTCAAGGGCTTTGGCGCAGCGGGAGGGATTCGAACCCTCGTGCGATTGCTCGCAAACTGATTTCGAGCCATTTGGAGAAAAGAATCAATGAAAATCCATCAGTAACTTTAAGTCTCCGCAGGATCGAAAACCACTCGCACTCAACGCCAAAGGGTCAAGTATGCATCGCGTAGAAAAACCGTAGAATTGACCACGGCGATGAATTCAGGATACCACAAAAACCTCCATGTATCAAGGGCTTCCGGGCTTCTATGAGAGTTTGAACGACTCGATTTCGAATCCAATGTACAAAGGAATTGTGGGAGAAGTGATGGGACTATGATGGCCAAGAAATGCAGTCATAGCAATGGTTTGGCAGGCTTCTCTGACCTCTCGCAGTAGCCCCTGATTCGCAAAACTTTCCGCAAAGTGTAGAAAAAGTGTAGAAATAGGCATGGAGAATATGGCGTACAGTTACTTTAGTTTCCGGCTCCCATAGGGGGACGAAGTGTAGAAGATTGCCTGCCATTGACGCTAAAACAATTTGATACACAGGAACGGAGCAGAGAAAATGACATCAGATTATACCTTCATTTATGCGGAATATCCGGAGGTTATCAGTGCAGAACAGTTATACCGCATCTGCCATATCAGTAAGCGAAAAGCAAAATGGCTTCTTGAGAATGGTTGTATTCCCTGCCAGGATACCAGAAAGAAAACACACCGCTACAAAATACACATCAATGATGTGGTCACCTACCTACAGGCCATGGAAACAGCGCCAGAAACAGTGTTCGCTCCAGTTGGCCTTTTCAACAGCAAAAGCAGGCGGATCAATCCTATCACGATGATCAACATCCGGGGTTTTCAACAGTTTCTCTACAAAGTTTGGTCAAAAGAGCCGGACGCCTTGACGATGAAAGATGTCCAGATACTCACCGGCTATAGCCGAAGAACGATTGGCCAGTGGATCGTCCAGAGTAAACTCCGGAATGTTATGCTGCCGAATCGAACACAGATCATAGCCAAAAGATGGCTGATAGAGTTTATCTCTGAATATACAGTGCAGAATCCAAGCAGACTCTCCAATATCAATCGGCAGATTGCAGAGCAGTACATGGAGCAGTAACAGAGTAACAGAGAATGCGCCAATTTGATGGTCATACAGGCCGTCAGATTGGCGCTTTTGGATTTGTGGCGGTTGGTGTCAGTTTATAAATCTCGTTGACCAATGACCGTACTCATATATCGAATTTTATCTCAATAATTGGAGGAATGCCACATGAGTGCCAGCGCAGCAGAAACAAAAAGATGCTTTCTTCAGGAGACAGCCATTGCCCTCCAGCGTGAGGGCTTCCACACTGAGCCGAGTACCAGAGGAAAACTGGGTGTCTGGCTGGATGATCATCCTATATGTGAGGTCGATCAGGCTGGCGGCATCACATACCGCAATGACAACATCCCTACCCCGGAACTTGTGACCGCAAAGGACAAAGTCTACCGTATCGCTTGCAACATAGCGGAATATATGCGCCAAATGGATCAGGCCCCGGCATTGAAAGCCGATGGTTTGGCGGAACCGTACAGGTTGATATCGGAGTTCAATGGCACCGTCCTTGCCGCGAAGGAGAGTCGATACGGCGTTGAATTTGCAACCTGGGAATGGGTCAACGGCCACAGCAGTTTGTGGCAGGGGCATTACTTTGGCCCCGGATCAGGTGCGAAAGGGTATCTTGCCGCAAAGCGCGACTTTGCGGTTCGTTCCGGACTGTTAGAGCAAGATCAGCTCTTTTCTGATGAGCAGCTGGCTGAGATATACCGCTGTATCCATGAAACATTGGGCAGCTGCTACCCCATGACAGCGGAGCGGAGCAAACTGTTGAGGGACACCACCGAACAAATTGAGCGTGCGGTCCCACAACTTGAATTTTTGGTAGAGCAATCCAATCTAAATGAAATGGAGGTGCTGGAACAAGATCAGAGCATGACGCAGCAGTACTAAATCAATAAAAGGTATGGCCGCATCCCTGTTTGGACACGGCCATTGCCGACCATATCCGGGAGCGCGGCCTGTCCGGAAAGGAAACAGATGAGCAAATATTTTATGCAGGACACACGCTACGCCGCTTTTGAGCGGATGATGATGGCAGTCCCTACCCAGAGGAGCCGCCCCGAAAAGCCCAAGAACAGGCCCCGTGAAAAGCCCAAACAGCCGAAAGAGAGGGCAGAGAAATGATGTACGCGGTTTTGAGCAACGCTGCCCATCCTGAATACGGTGCTGTGACCATCCCCTTCCCTATCCCCGGAGAAGATTTCGACCACTGCATGGAGTTAGTGGAAGCACTGGAGATCGGCAAGGTCTCCGCGCGGGATTGCCGCGTAGACGAGATCAGCAGCGGTTGGCCCATACTTGGCCGGCTGGAGGGCACAAACATCGATCTGGATGAGTTGGATTATCTGGCCAAACGCCTGGACAGCTTTGACGATGGCGAGGCTGCCCAGTTTCAGGCCATGACCGAGGCCCTGGACCTGACGGATGTGAAAGACCTCATCAACCTGACCTTTTGCTGCCAGCAAGCAACGGTCATCACGGATTTTTCAAATCTGGAAGCCGTTGGCCGTGACCACTACATGAATACCCACGGGGGCTGCGCCGGCATTCAGGAGCTGGAGGCTCTGGATGGTACCGAGACTGCCATCCTGCTCATTGACGGTGGCGGCGGTAGAGTGACCCGTTATGGCGTGGTCTATGATAACGGCATGAAGTTGGGCCAGTCCTATGATGGGAAACACTTTCCTGCATACCTCTATGAGCCGCCTATGCTCATGGTGGCCCTGACCTCCCGCACGGAACCGGAGGACACCAAGAACACCACCTGGCTCTATCTCCCCGCAGCCAAGGAACAGCTGGAACGTGCGATGGCCCGTTCCGGCATCAATGATCCGGAAAATATGCGATTCCGATTTGTTGAGTGTATGCTCCCTGATGAGATAAAGGCTGTACTGGACTTCCGATCCGAGCCCCTTTTTGCACTCAACGAGCTGGTCCAGACTGTGACTGACCTCTCAGATAAGGACCGCCAAAAACTGGGGTCCGTGGTTGTGATGGCTAAGCCAGAGTGTGCCAGCCAAATTCGTCATCTGGCAAAAAATCTGGACCAATTCGAATTTTGCCCTGATGTCCGCACTCCTGCGGAATACGGCAAATTTATGATCCAGGAATCCGGCCACTTTGAGTACGATCCGAATTTGGATGAGTTCTATGACTACGAAAGGTACGGCCGGCAGCGCATGGAGCAGGAGTCCGGGATGTTCACCGACTGCGGATATATCTCCTATCACGGGACATTGAGTATGGACGAACTGATGGCGGAGGACCCAGCCCAGCAGTTTCAGGCGGAGCAAGGGTTTCAGATCGGCGGGATGCAGTAATGGCAAAACAGAGAAAACGACCGGAAGAAACAGATCTTGACCATCTGAAGCATCTGGCTGGTGTGTTTCTGGAACTGGATATCGTTCCAACAAAGCTTTCACCTGTGGTAGTCAAACACCCCTTTACCGACAGCGGGGTCGTAGGGATACCGGGCAAGGCCGGAGAACTGTTGATGGTGAATCTGTTGGATGACCCGGAGGCTCTCCAAAGTTGGAAGGAACTATGCAGACAGCAGATCAAGGAAGCTGATACCCCATTCAAGATTGCCCTGATGATCACAAAGCCCTACCAATTTGCGTTTCTGAAGTATGCGGCGTCGGTCCTCTCTGAACAGGATCTGGCGCATTTTTTGACCCATGCCTGGATCTGTACCGAGATGCCAAACGGGGACCCCAATCTGAGCAAGCGGCAGCTCCTATCCATGTTCCGCTCTATCGACCCACAGAAGCTGATGGACGCCGATGAATACGCGGTGTTCTGCGAACTGGACGAGGTCGTGACCGTTTACCGGGGAGTCACTTCCTACAATGAGGAGAATCTCCATGCTCTTTCCTGGACACTGGACCGAAAGACGGCGGAGTGGTTTGCAGGCCGTTTTGGCGAGAGCGGAACTGTGTACGAAGCCCAGATCAGCAAGGCGCACATCCACGCGGTTTTTCTCAGTCGCGGAGAGTCCGAAGTGATCGTCGATCCAAAACACCTGACAGACATTTCACCTGTGCGGGAGCAAGCGCAGGGACTTCAAATGAATTTTTAGGAGGGATGCACTTTGATCGAATTGCAGTTGACCTGCGGAGATAACCAGGAAGGCGTCCGGCTCGTTTTCCCGGCTACCCCTGCGGAGATAGGAGAAGCGTTCGCGTGGCTGGATGAAGTCAGCCGCTATGCTGGTGAAGTTCAGATCATCGGAGTCCACAGTGCGATCCCAAACCTGGGCCAGTACATTCACTGTGCAGATCTGAGTCACAGCAAGGACATTCAGAGCCTCAATACGCTTGCTGAGCGGATCGGCGCGATGGAAAAGAAAGAACAACTCATATTTTCCGGGGCTTTGGATTCCGAGAGCGTCAACGGGCTGGATGATGTTCTGCGGATCTCAGAGAGTTTGGGGAACTATATGATCATCCCTTATGTAAGTTCCGACACAGAACTTGGAAGATATGTAGCCTTTGCAGGCCAGATCCAAAGTGACCCCAGGTTCCCGGAGGCGGCATGGCCCTATCTGGACTTTGCCAAGATCGGTGCGGAATATTATGCCGACCATGGCGGAGCCTATACCCCGAACGGTTATGTGTTGCGGAAAGAAAACGAGTCTGTGCAGACGCAGGACCGCAAGCCCATTTTTGAGCTTTATCTGCTTCATGGACAGATCAGATACCGCTTGGACCTCCCTGCGGAGGGACCTCGGCTGGAACTGGCAAAGCGAAGCCTCGGGATCGAGGACTTTGCTCAGGCAGCCATTTACCGGACCATATATGGGATGGAACCTATGGCCGGCATCCTCCCCATGGATCGTGTCAGCGTGGAGGATGCCAACGACCTGGCACAGATGATCCGTGAGATGTCGGAGACCGATCTGCTGAAATATCTCGCAGTCTTATCGGCGGAGCAGCCGGAGGATTTTCCCGATGCCCTGCGTCTGGCGCAGGAACTGGATGACTACGAGCGCATCGTGGAGGGAACCTACGAATATGGTCAATCTGTCCTGCGGCGTATCGGCGCTGATGATGAGATCATCGACACCATTGAGGAGTATATGGATTTTGAAAAACTGGGGGAAGACTCTATGCTGGAGGATGGTGTCCGGCAGACCGAATATGGTATGGTGCGGCGACGCAGTCAGCCTTTTTCCTCCTGTGAAATGAAGGAAATGACCATGAATTAAGAGTTCCTTGGTTTTCGATTACTCTTTAAACGCTTAAAAATATTTCAGTCCCAATCTCCCTTAAATCTCTCATATTTAATTTTATTTCTTGTTTTTGTTGATTTATCACAAAAACGAGGATATAATATAAAGTGATTAGAGGTGTGGAGGTGGTTTTATGCTGATTCAATTTAGTGTGGAGAACTTTCTCTCTATCAAAGATAATGTCGTTTTATCCCTGCTTGCCAGTACGGATAGCGAGCATCCAGAGCACCTGATTGTGGACGGAAACAAAAAGCATTTGAAGTCTGCCGTAATTTATGGCGCCAATGCTTCCGGGAAGTCCAATGTCCTGAATGCATTTTGGTTCATGGTAAATTATGTGCTGACTTCGCATAACCAACAGCTCCACAAAACCATTGAGCGCTCTCCTTTCAAATTTGACCGGGAAACACCCTCTCGCCCCAGCAGCTTTGAGGTCATCTTTACCACTAATGGCATCCGATATGCGTATGGCTTTTCTGTAACAGACAAAGCTGTTATTGAAGAATATTTGTATTACTACCCCAATGGCAGGAAAGCACTCATTTTTGAGCGAAAAGATACAAAAGATTTTCGCTTTACCGTTGATGTCGATGAACAAAACACGCTCAAGGATCGCACTTCGGCCAACAAGCTCTATCTATCTGTCGCATCAAACTGGAGCTATTCTAAAGTGATTCCAGTGCTGGAATGGTTTGCTTCCTGCCAGATCATCACGAAAAATTCTGTTGCAGACGCCTACGGACTTGAAGCAGAGCAGCTCAAAGATGATGACTACCGGCATGTGATCGCCTCTATGCTGCGCGTTGCAGATTTTGGCATACAGTCCCTTCAAATGCGTGATGCAGAACCCGCTTCTTCTAAGCGCAATGATATCTTTACCAATATTGAGGCCATTCACACGGTACAGGATACAGAGGGAAATACCTCTTCCTACGCGCTGAATATGGCAGAGGAATCTGATGGCACCAACAGTTATTTCAAACTGATCGGTGTTGTAAAAAAGGTGCTGGATGAAGGAACGCTTCTTGTTGCTGACGAGATGGACGCTCATCTGCATCCTCTTCTGACCAAGCATCTGGTCTCGCTTTTTAACAGCGTGGCGTTCAATCCAAATGGAGCCCAGTTGATTTTCACATCACACAACACCAATCTTCTTGACTTGGATGTGCTGAGAAGAGATCAGATCTGGTTTACTGAAAAAGATGAGCAAACAGCTGCCACCGATTTGTTCTCCCTTTACGATTTTTCCATCCGCAAGGATACCAAGGTGGAGAAGGGCTATCTGATTGGCCGTTATGGTGCTATTCCCTTTATCAAGGGAGGGCTGTAAAATGGCGCGCGGAAAAATTGAAAAGCGTGGACAGCGGCGCAGAAGAATAAAGCCTGTCATTCTGATTGTGACGGAGGGTTCTCAAACTGAGCCTAAGTATTTTGAACACTACCGCAACCGTCAGACAAACATTGATATTCGTGTAGTCGGCAGCCGCACCAGCGGAGGTGAAACGGATTATCTCAGTCTGATCCGGAAAGCCGTGGAATATCAGAACAAAAATCAGATTTCCGTATCAGAGGGAGACTCTGTATGGGTGGTTGCAGATGGCGATGTGAACTACAATAACCCCGACCCCATCACTACAAAGGACAGTCTGCTCTCCAAGGCAAGGAAAATGGCAGGTGCAAAGGGAATTCAGATTGCACTCTCTAATCCCTGTTTTGAATTTTGGTATCTGCTCCACTTCCAGTACACCACCAAATTTTTCAAAGACTACCCCGCAGTGAAAAACGAATTGACCACTTATCTCCCTGATTATGAGAAAACTGGCGATGTATATAACCAGTTAGCAGAGCATACAGCCATTGCGATTCAGAACGCCAAACGTGTAGAGCAATACCATCTTCAAAATGACTGCAGCAAACCGTTTGGAATTGCTGTCAATCCATTTACCGACATCTATCGGCTGGTGGAATCACTGCTGTGATGTCTCATAGAAACATGGCTGGCGCAAAATTGTCTCTACATTGGCACAGTCCTGCCCTTCCCTTGTAAATCTATATCTGTAATAAATCGATACGCTGTAAAACAGCCGCTCCAGTTCATCAGACCGGGGCGGCTGTTTTCTATCCTCATTCAAAGCCCGGAAAGTTCCAAGCAACAAACGGGAACAACGATTTCATACTGGCTACCATAATTTTACTCCAATTCCACACGAAAGTGCTCTATTTCCAGCATCAGGATATCATCGATTGGGATCAGTATCCCGTCCTCCAGTACCAGCAGACGCTCATATTCCTGAATTTTGCGGATCTTCCCCGAATGAGTGAGGTAAGCGCCGCCCTCTTTCCGCGCATCCTTCACAAAATAGGTGATGGATACCGCAGGATGGGAATTCCCTTGCTCTGCCAGCCACCTGAGCCGGTGGTCGAGAACGGCCTTTTGTTCTTCTGTCAGATCGATCCGCTGTTCTGTCACCCGGCCTGTTTCCTGAAGGACACCCTCATATCCAGTCAGTGCAGCAAAGGGAGAAAACTGGGCCGCCCGATCATGGGCAGACATCTGTGGGTGGCTCTTAGAGACATGGTGAGGCATCGAAAGCAGGACTTCATATTTAGAGTTCATGCATGATGGCCTCCGATCTGCTGGTTTCGCTCTTTGGCGGTAGCGCCCTCCTCAAAATTCATGCCCTTCAGAATGGCATTTTTTCCGTATTTCTTCTTGATACCCAGCATGGCAGACTGGATCTGCTTCTCCCGCTTCCGCTCCCTGTCTTCTCTGGCTTGGCGTTCCTGAAGGGCTGCATAGTCCGTGAACAAATCCAGTTGCTCACAGCCAGATGCCTTGGGGACCTTCTGCTCCGGAATGACACGGTTGGCGGTCAAATTAAGTCGGCGGATCAGAAGTCCGGGCCTGACAATGCGGTCATAAAGCGCAGAGATGGCAGACAGGATCGCCTTGGTGGAGGAAGTATAGCCATCCAGATTGGCGGTACCGTGGGCGTGTTTGGGGATCTCTCGCCCATACCGGTCCGTTTTGACATCGCCCCGGTAATTTTTTCGCCGCTCCGGGTCCTTCAGATTTTCAATGTCATATCCGACGGTGAGTGTCAACTGGTCAGTGACAAGGCCCTTGTCCACCAGATCCAGCGATAAAGCGTCTGCCATCTCTCTGACGACGATCCGCGCCTTTTCAAACGAATAGGGGCACTGGAGGACCTGTCCTGCGCCGATACTGTTGAACTCCGGCTTGTACGCCTTGATATCCCCAATGGTGCACGGCTCCCAGCCCCAGGCATGATCGATCAGCAGTTCAGCATTTACGCCGAACAGGCGATAGAGCAGCTCCTCCTGATGGTAAGACCCGGCGTTTCCCACAGAGCAGAGCGCAACATCTCCCATGGTGTACATGCCGTGCTCCGCCAGTTTTCTGGCGTATCCCGGTCCAACGCGCCAGAAATCCGTAATGGGGCGATGATCCCACAGCAGCCTGCGGTAACTCTGCTCGGACAGTCTGGCGATACGCACGCCATCCGCATCCGGCTTGATGTGCTTGGATACAATGTCCAGGGCGACTTTACAGAGGTAAAGGTTCGGTCCGATCCCTGCGGTGGCGGTCACCCCAGTTGTTTTCAGCACATCCTGAACGATCCTCTTGGCAAATTCTCGTGCGGTAAGGCTGGATGTTTTCAGGTAGGCTGTCACATCCATAAACACTTCATCGATGGAATAGGGATGAATATCCTCTGGGGCCACATGGTTGAGATAGACCCCATAGATCCTGGCGCTCCATTCCATGTAGAGGGCCATGCGTGGCGGGGCTACGATGTAGTCCAGCTCCAGTTCCGGGTGTGCGGCCAGCTCCGGCGCGCTGCTGGAGGAGCCAGACAACACATGGCCCGGGGCGGATCTCCTCCGCTGGGCATTGACCTCGCGTACCTTTTGGACAACTTCGAAAAGACGGGCCCGCCCCGGTATCCCATAGGCTTTCAGCGACGGCGTTACCGCCAGACAAATGGTCTTCTCCGTCCGGCTCCGATCCGCTACCACCAGATTTGTGGTCAGGGGGTCGAGTCCCCGCTCCAAACACTCGACACTGGCATAGAAACTTTTGAGATCTACCGCAAGATAGGTCTTTTCTACCACAGATCCGCGCCCCCTCTCATGCCATAGTCTGTCCAATCGTACCAATTATAGCATAGAACGCTTGTTCTATCAAGATGCCGTTGATATGAAAGCAAACCTGTGGTATGTTGTGTAGCTATACCAAAAAGAAATCGAGGTGAATCCATAATGGAACAGAATCAGAAACGATCTGCTGAATCCCAATTTGCTATCAGGCCCGCTTCTTTCGATGAAGCGGGCCTTTTCTATGCCATGACGCCGGAGGAGGACCAGCGTCTTGGATGCATCGGCCATGTCCGAATGGACTTTGGACACCGGGGAAAAGAGTTCTGGCACACCTGGTGGCCCAGAGGGCCCGAGGAACTGAACGGTCCGGAATTTAAGGCTGAGTTGCAAGAGGTCGTGGACAAACTGCGGACCGGTGTACTGAAGGACTTGGCCAGCATGACGAAGTATTGCTGGGACTATGGCGGAGAGGTGGGGAATTGGCCGACGAACTACGGCTACATCGTGGAAACCGAAAATTACCGCTACTGCCTGCGCTGTAACCCCGTCCCCGGTGACTATCAAGCATATCTAACGGCCTTCGACCTCCGTGTCCAACGACAGAATCTGGCGGAGCAGCCTGTGGTGATAGGTCGTGTGACCTATGCTGGCGGCGAGCAGGTGGAATATACGGATGCAGAAGCCTATCTCCAGTGTATTCGGGAAGAACTTCCAAATCATCCTGTCACGGGCTTCCGCTATGAGACTCTGACTGATGATCCCGCTGTCCGCAAGCAGGCAGATGATATCCTGTATGACCTCAATGGTGAGGAGAATCCCCGGCCATTGGAGGACTACCAAAAACAGACCAATCAAGGCATGATGATGGGAGGCATGACATGATGAACACCGTACCGAGAGAATGGCTGGATTTTCTGCGGGAGCAGTATCCCGCAGGCAGCCGAATCAAACTCAGAGAGATGAAAGATCCCTATACGCCAGTACCACCCGGCACCATGGGAACGCTGGACTTCATCGACGATGTCGGGCAGTTCCATATGAAGTGGGACAACGGCAGAACCTTGGCCCTGATCATCGGTGAGGACAGCTTCACCGTCCTGCCTCCTGAACCCACCACCATGAAGCTGTATATGCCCCTTACCGCCGATCTCTATGAGCGAGACGAATGGGGTGACATGGAGGAGTACAGCACAGATCTGGGTGGCAGCGCCCTCCGTGACTACGAGGGCCACATCCTCAAGGCACTCATCGAAAATCGGATGCCGGCGGAGAGCGAGAGCGGCATCATGCACTGGTATGATGCCGATGACGAGGTCAACAGAAAGGTTCGCTCTGCGGTATTTACAGTAGAGGAGCGCAATGGGCAACTCTGGGGTGTTGCAGAATGCCGCGTGATCGGAGAACTCTCCCCCAAAGAACTGGATACGCTCAAAGAATACATCGCCGGACAGGCGTCAGACGGATGGGGCGAGGGCTTTGAGCAGCGTGAGATCTCTGTGGATGGAGGTAAACTCTATGTCCACCTCTGGAACAGCGATAACTGGAGCATCCAGACGGAGGAGGAACGATTCACCCTCAAGTTTGCAGAGGGCCTACCGGAGCTGTGCTTCTCCACGCTGCTTACCACCGGTGAACTGATCTGTATCAAGCGAGGTGAGTCTGGCTACTATCCATCCGAGTGGGATACTGGCAATAAAGAGCGAAATGTAGAGTTGGCTGACCATCTGAATGAGGAGTTGGGCGTGACCATGTGGCAGCGCAAGGCCATGGAGGTGGGCAGTATGGCAGGCTGGGATGTCCCCGGCGCAGATCCTGCCAAATATCAGGAGGACTATCAGCCCCAGCAAGGAGGGATGATCCTTGGATAAGGTATTTCGTGTGGAACTGACGGGAAATCACCGATTCTACAATCTATCCCTTCCAGCCACAGACTATGAACTTCTGGATGCACTGGACCGGCTTGGGATGACAGGTCAGGATAAGCCACAGTGGGAGATCATCGAGCACACGCACTTTCAATATTTGGAATTGCATTTAGTAAATGAATGCAGCATCTATGAACTTAATGCACTTTCATACCGGCTTTCCAGTATGGACCGCCGTCAGGAGGCTGCATTCGAAGGCCTCTTCCGAACTGCGTTAAATCAGCGGAAAGGGCCAATGTCGGTGGCAGATCTTTTTACCTATGCCAATAGTACCGAATGCTGCCATGTGATTTCAGGTGTAATAGATGACGCTGGATTAGGCAGATTCTATGCAGAGAACGGCTTTGTTCCAGAAGTGGAAAATATATCTGATGCAGCCTTTGAACTTCTGGACTTCGCTAAAATAGGAAAATCAGCCAGGATATCAGAACACGGACTATTCACAAATCATGGGTATGTTGTACAAAACGCAGACCTCAATCTGGATGCACGCACACACGATGATCCTCCCCAGAAGCCCGACTATGAAATACTCCTTCGCCTATCCAATGGTTCACATACAACTCAACTGGAATTACCGGCTACGTCAAGTGAGATGGATCATGCACTGGATAAAATAGGAATGGAAAACTGGGAGGAACTCGAAATTTGTTGTGTGGATTGTGCAGTACCTTCCCTTAAGAAAGCAATCAATGAGGCTGTCAGCTTGGCTCATGTGAACCGTTTGGCAGAGCGATTGTCCAGGTTTGATCGTGAATTAATGATCAAATATAAAGCAATCCTCACTGCTGCGGATGTGGAGGATGTTATCGAGGCATCTCTTCTGGCCGATCGTATGACAGAATATTCTGTGGAAACAGAACTGTATGACCCGCCCTCGATTGCAAAAGCAGAATTGCGCACCATCTGCTTTGGACGTACATCTGAAGCACTCTTACCCCATGTCAACTTGTACGCATATGGAGAGGCGCTTCTCCAAAATGAAAACTTTGCATTGACGGATTATGGCCTTGTGGTGCGTCTAAACGGTGAGCCCATCCAAAGCCCGAAGGAGCCTTCCTGTTGGTGTGGAATGGAGATGAAGTAGAAATGGATCATGTAGAATGGGTATCCCTTCCCGGCACACAGGAGGAACGCAGATGGATAGAAAAACGGCTGGAAACGCTGAGTGGGAAAGAATCGATCATCCTCAGCGCGGCAGTTATGCGCCAGCCACCCAAAACAATGCGGGATGCGATTCACCATCTGGCGTCACTGGAGGACTACAGGATTTGTTTCCCTGCGGGGAGCTATGCGCAACTCGGGAATTTCTACCTCCAGCACGCAGGACATTTGCCCGAACGCGCTTTTTATTATGTGGATTTGGACCGAGTTGGTATGATGTACGAGGATCAACATCCTGGCCTGTTTATCGGAAACTGCTATGTGGTCTATCCAATCGATCTATCCAGCAACTGCTTCGCAGAGCGGGATGAACCCCTTCCTACCGATGAAGGCTGGAGTGTTAAAGTCAAGTTGGGATCTCCTGCAAACCCAGAAGGTGTGTGGCTGCGCCTGCCGGACCATTCTCTCATCAATGACGGAAAGCCAGATGAGCTCGATATCGCTCTGCATGAGCTCCGTGTCGACAGCCTGGAGGACTGCATCCTGATGGACGCCCGATGTTGCATTCCTCAGCTGGATGAATTGATGGAACAGTATGCTGACGCGCAGGAATTGGTCAGCATCGGCAATGACCTGGGTTACGCGCTGGAGGAGCAGGGTCAGGGAATGCCCCACTTTACAGAACGCTTTGCCGCTGCCCTGGAGTTCGAACACTGCCGTGACCTCCGCCTTGCCCTGGACATCAGCCAGAACCTGCACTGCTATGAATGGGTCCCCTGCGATGGCCTGAAGGAATACGGCAGGCGGAAGCTGCTGGAGGCTGGGGTCTCTGAGGAACTGGTGGACTCCGGCTGCATCGATCTGGAGGGTTATGGAGCAGATCTGCTGGAGGGGGCAGGCTATGTGCTGACCGCTGATGAAAGTGCCTACATCGCCAGAAATAACATGGAATTTCTCTATGAGTGGAGCAGCCCAGAGGGGGTGGGAATGACTTTACAGTAAAACCGATCATATAAGATCACAGGGGCCGTTTTTCCGAAAGGGACAAACGGCCCCTGCTTTTTTTATGCCCTTTTTCGGAAAAGCAGCCCCGGGAAGGAGCCGAAATGGATAAGAAAAGACTGGCGGATCATCTTCAAAAGTATCATCTTGGGGCCCAAAATGCCGCCACAAGCCGAGAACTGGAGTGTACTTTCGGTGTGAAAGGGATCGAGATACGCCATCTTGTCAACGGTCTGCGGAGAGAAGGAGTTCCCATTGCCAGCGACGGAAACGGCTATTACTACGCTTCCGCAGCGCAGGAAGTGCAAGCGACTATCGCCCATTTGACCCATCGTATCAGCGGGATCGCCGCAGCGATTCGTGGGCTGACCCGGTCGCTGGATGCCTTCGACACCGCCCAAACCTGTCTCCCGCTGGAAGGGGGTGATGGCCTTTGAACAGCTTCATGAGCTGGGTAGGTGGCAAGAAGGCGCTCCGGGAGGAGGTGGTCAGACGGTTTCCCCTCTACTATGAGCGGTATATTGAGGTTTTCGGCGGAGGTGGCTGGGTGCTGTTCCATAAGAATCCCGGCAATGACTTTGAGGTCTATAACGACTTCAACGGCCTGCTGACCAATCTGTACCGCTGTGTGCGGGAGAAGCCAGATCTGCTCATCAGTTCCCTGCGGTATGTGCTGAACGCGCGGGAGGACTTTGAGCGTGCTCGTCTGGCCTTGCGGCGAAACCGGACCACATCGGTCCAGAGGGCAGCGTGGTTTTACCAGATCATCCGCCAGAGCTACGCCTCCGCCCTCACCAGTTTCGGCAATCAGCCCCACGATCTGTGGGCGGATTTCCCGCTCATCGAGCAAGCCCACCGCCGTCTGGCCAGGGTGGTCATCGAGAATAAGGACTTTGAAAAGCTCATCCGGCACTACGACCGCCCGGAGAGCCTGTTCTACTGCGACCCACCCTACCACTGCACCGAGGGTTACTACTCCAACATCGGAGAGGACGGCTTCACAGAAAAAGACCACATCCGTCTGCGGGACGCCCTGCTGTCCGTCCAAGGTAAATTCCTGCTGTCCTATAACGACGACAGCTTTGTTCGGGAGTTATACGATGCTCCTGGTATCCAGATCGAGCCGGTGACTCGGCTGAACAACATTCGCCAGCGGTACGACCCCAACTGCCAGTTTGCCGAGCTGTTCATCGCCAACTACGACCTGCGTGAGCGTGAGCGGACCTCGGTACAACTGGATCTGTTTGATTTTAATAAGGAGGATACTGACTATGAAATTTTTGAAGGAAACCACATCCAAGGGCATCCAGATCCCTGCGGCAGCCATGAAGATCTCTGGATTTGAAAACGGCGGCAAGGTGGAGCTCCACGCCTCGGAGGACGCGCTGGTGATGCTCAAGCAGCGCATGACCGCCATGGAGCTGCTCCGCGCCGCCAGATCTCTCCAGAAACTGGCTATGGACCTGCATGTACATCTGGCCAGAGTATGCGGCCACTGCGACGGCTGTGACGGAGAGTGCCCCTTTGGGGGCGGGGACGAGGTGGATCTGCCGGACTATCTGCGGGAGGAGGCCGGCATCCCGGAAAAGGCCAAGCTGTTCGTCAGTGTGGATGAGGAGGAGCATACGGTGACCATCTCCGAAGCGGACTACAATCACGACCTGCGGGATGTGCCGGAGGAGGTGCTGGAGATGTTCAGGGGAGCTGAGGTCTGTGTTGGAGAATTGGAGGAGCGGCTGATTCTGGGAGATGTTGTGTATGGAGATTAAGGTATATCTCTACCCCTATTCCGCAGAGGAGGCCCGTCAGAGGAACGAGTTGTCCCTCTGGCGGGCCAGCCACCAGGCCAATATCGCCTGCAAGCAGGCCATCGAGGAGAGCATCCGCCAGAACTTCGATGGGATGCATCTGGACGATGACTGCCTCCGTCCCATTTTGGAGGCGTTTGGGTATAAACGCACCGCATGGGTCCTGTCCAACACACTGCGGGAGAAAAACTGGGATGGGCGTTTCAGTCCGGTCAACAAAGCGTGGTCGAAAAGGATCTCAGTCCCCCATGACCCGCATCACAACAGCGATTTTGCTGTCGACAGCCACCCCGCCATCCTGGATGGCTTCGTGGATCTGTTCCGCAGGGCTTATCAGGAATTGAACTTGTTCGGACCGGAGCATTGCCATCCAGACTCCTTTTCCTCTCTGGACTATGAGGGAAAGGTGCTGGTCCTGAGCACGGATACCCTGCGGGAGTCCTGTTGGTCTCAGGAGAACCAGCTCTGGTACGCCCACGACGGCTTTGGATGTCATCCTCATGCCATCGGGCGCTCCATCCGCTGTACCTGCCTGGGCGATGGAGAGATGACCCGGTGGAACCGGACGGATTTCATCGGCGTGTTGGACGAGCAATACCTGCCCGACTGGGCGGCAGAAAAGCTGGCCCAGCTGACAAGCCAGGAGCAGACCGCCCCCACTATGGGCGGCATAACGATGTAAGGAGGAAAGCCATTTGAATATTTCCTTTTATACCATTGACGATCTGAGTCTGGGGTATGACCCCAAAGGGGTGACAGGTTACCGCCTCTCTCAGTTCCTCTGTCTGGAGGATGCCCTGCTCCACTACCGTGATCTGTCCGCAAGTAAGCAGAAGGCACTGGGCCTGACGGACGGGACTCATGTTCTGCCGCTGGTGGAGTGCTGCCGCTTATTCCCCTCGGATCATGAGGGAGAGGATGTCCTTGCCTCGGATCATCGAATGTTTCCCCTGTGGGCGGAATTGCCGGAGGCGGCGGAAGCAGAGCGTATCTGCATCACGGAACTGCGGCTCCGGTATGTGATCCGAGGCCCTGTCATGGTCCCGATCCCGCCCCAGACGGAACTGCCCAAGCAGTACCAGGACAAGTATCTGTGGCTGTCCCACGGGGGCGGTGATCTGTCTGCCATACGCTGGGTCTATGCCGCTGGCAGAGGTTGGTGCTCTGTTTCCACCATGGATGGTCAGAAGGACCTTCGCCCCCTGATCCTGAAATACCGGGCGGATGGGCTGACGGCCCAGGGCGCCTACCATGCGCTGGAGGTGGAGCCCTGGGAATATGATCTGCTGCTGAGCCGGACGAAAGAACGGCTTGCAAAAAATAAGAAGGAGGAAAATCCCCATGAAAAAGTCGACCGCACCTGAGCCTGCTCCCGTAAAGGAACCGCTTCCCACGCAGTTGGAGGTGAAGATCCACTCCCTCCGCACTGGTGGGCCTGTCCTCGCAAATGCCTCTGTCACCCTCAATGGCTGCTTCGCCGTCCGGGGGCTGAGGGTGGTGGACAGTGAGAACGGGCCCTTCGTCTCGATGCCGCGTTATAAGTCCGGCGGCGAGTACCGGGACATCTGTTTCCCCTGCACCAAGGAGTTCCACCAGCAGTTCCATCAGGCGGTGCTGGGTGCTTACCAGCAGGCCCTCTCCCAGCTCCCTCAGCGGCAGCAGGAGCGGCCTGAGCAGCCCAGCCCTTCTATGGATGGCATGACGATGTAAAGGAGAGGATGACGATGAAACGCACAATGACCCTCTGCGCCGCAGTGCTGTGCCTGACCATGGCGCTGTCCCCCGCGGCACTGGCCGCCGGACCCACGGCGGAGTCCCAGGCCTGTTACCCCACGGCAGTCTATCAGAGTGAGGATGGTACGGAACTGAAGAAAATCTATGATCTGTCGCCGGAGGATGATCCTGCCGGTATCCCTCGGTCCGACTTCGAGCAGGACGGCTTCCACTACACGCTCACAGACCTGCTCAAGCAGGAGCTCCCCGAACATGAGAAGCGCCAGCATACAGAGACCGTCTCCCTCCCCAGCAAAAATAAGGATATGGGCTCCGTACTGGCTCTGCTGCCCCAGGAACGGGAGTTCATCACCGATGACGGGATGATGGGTACGCTGACCCTCCGGCTGGACACCGTAAAGGTGGAGGTGGCCGGATACGACAGCTCCACCAAGGAAGTCCGGGCTACCCGCAGTTATCCCAATCTGGCAGGTCAGGATACCCAGTACATCCCCAAGAGCATCGAAGACAATGGCCGCACCCTGACTCTCCAGAATATCGACTGGCAGACGGACAACACCGCCAGCATGGACGGATATGCCATCGGGGACCGCTATACCGCTGTGGCCACCTACACCGGCAGCGCCACCAGCAGTTATGTCAAGGGTTACACCGTGACTGCGGACTACTCCGGCACCGTCAGCCGCATCGCCTTGAACAAGACCCGCTATGTGGCCATCTTTGAGGGGAACCCCATTGCTCCGGTAGATCCTGCCCCGGCACCGGATGTTTTGGAGGGAGCCAAGCAGTTCAACTGGGCTGCTGTCCTGATCCCCTTTGGCATCGTGGCTCTGGCCGGTGCCGGGATCGGTGCAGCAGTCTTTTACCGCCGCAGAAGTGAGGTGGAGGAGACAGGAGGTGACGATCAGTGAGAAAGACAATGATGGCCATTTTGACCCTGTGCCTGTCCACGACCCTTGCGCTGCCTTCCAGTGCGCTGGATTATACCATTGACGCGCCGGGTGACCCGGAGTACGGAAAGCCCACCTCCATCGAGGTGGTTCATACAGCGGACGGCGGGGCAAAAAAGAACGAGGATGTCAGCAAGAACGCTGCAATGATCCCGCCCGGTTTCGGTACGCCCAGTGCGGATACCAGAGGGACTGGGACCTATCTGACGCCTGATCTGGCCCCCGGCGGTGCGCCGGTTCCCGGTGCGGTCATCAACGGCAGTGGCTCTGCCGTGATCACGCCGGGGACACAGATCACCAGTGACAGCAGACCTCCCGCATCCACTGGCTTTACGCAGGTGACAGACGACCTCTATTACAGCGGCGGACACCTGGGCACCCTGAAGATCCCTGCCATCGACCTGAGTGTCAAGATCTATGAGGGGACTGGCAGTTCCACGCTGAAGAAGGGCGTCGGCCATTTCGAGGAGACATCCATCTGGGATGGCAATGTGGCGCTGGCCACCCACAACCGTGGTGTCAACGACCACTTCGGGGAGATCCACACGCTGGAGATCGGGGATAAGGTCACTTTGACCACCAAGCTGGGGACCAGGACCTATAAGGTGGTCTCCGTGGAAAAAGTCAATGAGAATGACACCTCCGGCCTGAGTCCCTCCTCCAATGACCAGGTCACCATGTACACCTGTGTCCGCAATCAGCGGGATAACCGCTGGAAAGTGGTGGCGGTGGCCGCATGATCGAACATGACGCACCTGCAGCAGCCCAAGCGGAACAAAAGACCATCCGGGAGATGCTGCTCCAGTTTCCGGAGGATCAATTTGACCTTATGACGCCCGGCGGGTTTGTGACCCTGACTCCATCGGATGCAGCCGCAGTTTTGGCTGGAGGATCTGTTTCGGGTCATCCTGGAATGCCCGGTTTTGCCCGTGAGGTGACTGCGGAAGAGCTGCTGGATCAGGTCATCTGCATTTGCCAGTATGACCAGGGCACATGGCACATTTTAAGCGACTTTCCGGAGCAGACACCGGAATAGTCCGCAGACTTCGGCATGGGAGGACCATCTATGTGACAGCAATCTCATGGGATGTCTGCGGAGATGAACTCCGTGAAGTAGCGGTCCCTCTTATCTGAATTTGGTGTTTCGTTCATTCTGCTTCATTCGCAGGACAGTTTTTCTCCATTACAGATCCATCTTTCCTCTCGACTTCCGGCCTGCTTTTCGGTATCGTATGATTTGTAAAAAGCCAATTTATTCTGAAGAAGCAGGGAGGAAATGTCATGGGCAGAATGAAAAACGCGGCAATGGTCACAGCGGGCATTCTCATCGGCATGACCATCGCAGGCCCCGCGGCACACGCGGCGGCAGAATACCTCAAAGCCTACCCCAGCGCCAACCAGTTCTATCTGGACGGAGAGCCGGTCCAGATGGAGGCTTACGCCATCAACGGGAACAACTATGTGAAGCTGCGCGATATTGGCGAGGCGGTCGGTTTCAATGTCTACTGGGACAATGAAAACCACTGCGTACAGGTGGAGAGCGGCAAGCCCTATACCGGGCAGCCCTCTCTGCCCAGTGCCGACCTTGATGCCGTGCGCGCCGAAATGGTAGAGCGGATCAATGATGTACGGATACAGCATGGGGCACAGTTCCTGCGGATCGATGACAGGCTCATGGCAGCAGCCCAGGAGTACGCGGACAAGCACTACACCTGGCACCACAATCAAGAGGAGTGCGAAGCGGTAGCAAAGCATGGCTATCCCAACGGATTCGGCTCCAACCTCACCGTGTTCACCGGATGCGAAGTGGAGCATGTCGCAGCGCAAGCCGTGGAAAACTGGGTGAACTCACCGGGACACCTAAAGACCATGGTCGCCCCGGATGCCGACAGCATAGGCATCGGGGTCGCACGTGACAACGGCGTCACCTACTGCTACATGTTCGTCGGCAAGCCGGGAACAGTTAACCCATACGCATCATGACAACTTACACCGAAAGCCTACCTGCATCCGCAGGTAGGCTTTTTTGATAAAGGGGGGATCAGACGCAGTCATCGAACTGCATAGCATACCCCCATCACGGGCCAGATCCAGATCACCAAGACCAGCGCCGACTACAACAGCATGAACGGCTGGCCCGCCGGCACACCCATTCCCGGCACGGTGTTTGAGATCTACCACTACCGCACCGGCAGGCTTGTTGACACCATCCGCACCGATAAGAATGGCGTAGCCGTGTCCAAGCCTTTGCCCCTGGGCCGCTACAAAGTGGTGGAGGCACAGGCCGCCGACTTCTACGGCCTGGACAAGGCCCCCATTGACGTGGAGATCGAGCATGAGGGCCAGATCGTCAAAGCGGCCATGACCAACAAGAGCCTGTACACCAATGTAGCCATCCAGAAAACCGGCTACGCCGAGGTCATGCCCGGTCAGCAGATTCGCTATGACCTCAGCAGCATCGGCAACAATTCCACCACAAGCCTGACCTCCTTCTACTGGCGGGATACACTGCCCACCCAGGCGGTGCGGCTGGAACGGATCGTCACCGGGACCTACAATGTCCCCGGCAACTACAAGATCGTGTACCGGACCAATCTCAGCGGCGAGAACTGGCGTGTTCTGGCAGACAACCTTTCCACCCAGCAGAACTATGTACTGGACGCCTCGCCTGCCGCGCTGGGCCTCGCCTCCAACGAGTGTGTGACGCAGTTCATGGTGTCCTTCGGCGTCGTTCCCGGAAACTTCCGGCAGGTGGAGGCGCCGCAGGTGTACTGCAAGGTGGTCTCCTGGATCACCGGAGGGAGCCAGTTTACCAATCAGGCCGATGTGGGCGGTGTTTATGACGGCCAGTGGATCATGGCCACCAGCCGGTGGGTGACCAAAGTCTACAAGCCCTCCAAGCCCCTGCCCCGCACCGGCTATTAAGCCCCTATCATTCCAGAGAGGACCGTCCTGACCTGGACGGTCCTCCTATTTTTTCGGAGGTGTCATTGATGAAGCGTATCAAAAATTGGGTGAGATATCTTCTGCCCACTCTCGTTCTGGCGATGACCTGTGCGGTCCCCGCCTTTGCCACCGGCGGCGATGTGGCCGGAGCTGTGGAGCAGACCTGGACCGATGCCGCCAGTCAGATCAAGACGGTGGTAGACAGCGTGGTGTTCCCTGCATTGAGCATGATCCTGGCGGTCGCGTTTTTTGTCAAACTGGCTATGTGCTACTTCGACTACCGTAAGCATGGACAGTTTGAGTGGACCGGCCCCGCCATCCTGTTCGTCTGCCTGATCTTCGTTCTTCTGGCCCCCAACTACATCTGGGGCACCGTGGGGATCTAAGGCATGGGCATCAATGCTTTCGAGCAGGAACTAAGGAAGATCGTCAGCCCCAACTATCCGGACGCCACCTATGTTGGGCGGGCCTGCTATGTGCGGCTGAGTGAGAGGAACCGGGCCAAGGTCCAATTTATCTCCACCCATATTGCCGACAAGTACGACGCCCTTCGCTTGACCATCCTGAATCGGGACGAAGGCACAGTAGATAACCTTGTTCTGCGGTTTTCAGATCTTTTGGGGAAAAAGCACACAAGCAATCCCTATTTCAGCGATGGGGTCGATCCTTACCTCTGGGACGACTACGGGAAAGTAGCCTGGTATGTCTATCAGCCCAGCAGCCGGGATTATCAGGAATTGTCTGACGCGGTGGGAAGTTATCTGGAGATCTTCCAGGAGCAGATCCAGACGGATCGACCGGGGTGGGTACAGACTATGTAAGAAGAATATATGGGGCCGTGCCAACTGCGCGGCCCCATCCCTCAGCTGGCATGACCCCGTGACAGCGAGGTGAGTCTCTATTTTTATCTGGAATTTTGTCGCCGCCACCATCATGGACAACCTGATCGACTGGTTCTATGGACAGGTGGTCGGCTTTTTGGGCAACTTTTTCGCGGCTATGGGCAACATGGGAGTCGAATTATTTGAATTGGAATGGGTGAAGGCGGTCGTACTGTTTTTCTCCCAACTGGGCTGGGCCATGTACGGCATCAGTCTGGTGGTCTGCGCCTTTGAGTTCGGCATCGAATATTCCACAGGCCGTGCCAACCTCAAGCAGACGGCACTCAACGCCATCAAGGGATTTCTGGCCGCAAGCCTGTTCTCGGTCCTGCCGGTCCGGCTCTATGCACTGGCCATTTCCCTTCAGGGGACCTTCAGCGCGGGGCTGACCGGATATGGGACCAGCATCGGGGATGTAGGCCAGCAGATCATTACGGACCTCAGCAGCGTGGAGAGTATCGCGGATATGACGCAGGTAACGCTGGATCTTGGCTTTGGCGCCATTACAAGCCCTATCATGCTGCTTTTTTGCATCATCCTCATGGCCTACGCGGTGATCAAGGTCTTTTTTGCAAACCTGAAGCGGGGCGGCATCTTGCTCATCCAGATTGCCGTGGGGAGCCTGTATATGTTCAGCATCCCCAGAGGGTATGTGGACGGCTTCGTCCAGTGGATCAAGCAGGTCATCGGCCTGTGCCTGACCGCATTCCTTCAGGCCATTATTCTGGTGGCGGGACTTATGGTGTTCAAGGACCACGCACTGCTGGGACTGGGCCTCATGCTCTCCGCAGGCGAGGTCCCCAGGATCGCTGGCACCTTTGGGTTGGACACCACGACCCATGCTAACATCATGAGCGCGGTCTATACCGCTCAGGCTGCCGTCAACACCACCCGGACTATCGCAGCTGCGGTGACGAAATGAGCGCCCTGACTATGGGAAGCCTGTTTGACGGCATTGGTGGCTTTCCTCTTGCGGCTGTGCGGGCTGGTATCATTCCGCTCTGGGCCAGTGAGATCGAAGGGTTCCCCATGAAAGTTACGGAACAGCGGTTTCCGAGCATGGCCCATAAGGGCGATATTACGAAGATGAGTGGCAGACTACTATTCCCAGTAGACATCATCTGCGGGGGCAGCCCTTGTCAGGATCTAAGCGTGGCCGGAACGCGAGCAGGATTATCCGGCGCCCGTTCCGGCCTTTTTATGGAGCAGATCCGCATCGTAAAAGAGATGCGAACAGCGGAAAGAGAACGGGGCCGGACCGGCGCTGATATCCGCCCCCGCTGGATGTGCTGGGAGAATGTACCAGGTGCGTTCAGCAGCGGATCGCCCAAAGGAGAGGATTTCCGCATTGTGCTGAAGGAGATCATTCGTATCCATGATATTAGTGTGGATGTCCCACGGCCCTATCCTTACTCATGGCCAGACGCTGGTGAGACCGTGATAGAAAATGGTTTCTCTCTGGCGTGGCGCTGTCTGGACGCCCAGTTCTGGGGCGTCGCTCAGCGGAGAAAACGCATTTTTCTGGTGGCAGACTTTGCCGGCCTCCTCGCGCCCCAGCTCCTGTTTGATATCTTCGATGGGAGGCTTGAATATGCAAAACTACAACAGCGACGGCCAGATGATACTGTTTTCGCTGGGGGCTGATGAAATACCTGAGAGACCTCCGAGACACAAAAGTAAGACCGTATCCCTGTCCGCACTGATCTCCATCCCCTATTTCCATCTGGATCTATCCAAAGGTCATGTGGACCTGTTTGGATGCCATTACTGGGAATTCCGTTCCCCATGGCGGGAGGATGGCCCGCCGCTCAATACTGGAGTAGCCCCCAGAGAGTCGGTCAGATGTGATTTATCCAATATTCTGGAGTACAATCCCGACGAAAAATACGATTTGAGCAAAAAAGCCTGCCTTGGCATCCTACGCAGAGCGAAGGAGCGTGACAAGCTGCTGCCGGAGCAGTTGGAGTGGGCCTTGATGGTCCAGACGGGCCTGATCCCAATGGACTTCCGGATAACGGAGATGAAAGCCTATCACATCAACCAGAGGGATGAGGGGATCGATCTGCATGGTGTATCCGGCGCACTGATGGCCACCAGCAATATGCAGATGCAGACATTTATCACAGGTGAGGCCATCGGTGTAGATGGTTATAATGGTGACCTCACCGAGCAGGTCGCTGCTACCCTCGGAACAAACTGCGGGATATCCACAGGACGAAACGGAGTGATGCTCCCACCAGCTGCTGTCGTGGCTTTTGCAGCAAACCAAAGAGACGAGGTACGGGATCTGCATGATCTTTCTGGTGCGCTCCAAGCACGGCCCGGGATGAAACAGCAAACCTTTATTGCAGGTTTTTCTGCGGGAGCTGGGGCCAAAGCTGGGAGTATCGGCTATTCCGAAACGCTTTCCCCCACACTGAAAGGAACAGCCGGCGGGAACTGCATGCCTTCAGTCCTATGTCTGAACGATCAGGGTGGCCGTGTAATGGACTGCACAGAGGATGTCACCGGGACCCTGCGGGCGCAGGAACACGGGCATCAACCTCTGGTGTATGAAAACCACGGAATCGATGCCAGATATACTGGGCCGCACACCGTTGCTCCGACCCTTTCCGCCCGTGCGGGAACCGGAGGCAATAACCTTCCACTGGTGGAACAGAAAACCCCGGAGGTCTTCTGCATCACAGGAAACGCCATCGACCGAAAGCCGCTCAATGGAGGCAATGGAATCGGATATCAGGAGGATATTGCCTTTACATTGACCGCAACTGACCGCCATGCAATATGTGGATCTTATCAAGATACAGTTGGTGCATTATGCAGAGGGGATGAAAAGGGCGTTGGAAATCAATATGTATCCCAAGACAAGCTGATTCTATCAAGCGGAAAGCCAGATAACTGTACGGAAAAGGCCCCTCGCTTGATCCGCCGCCTGACTCCTTTGGAATGCGAACGGCTCCAGGGTTTCCCGGATGGCTGGACGGATCTCCCCGTCGCCTCGGACTCCGCCCGCTACAAGGCACTGGGCAACAGTGTTTATTTAATCATGGTCGTTATGAGAAGAACAGATGTGAAAACTGCGCCAGGAGAGGATTCCTGGCGCAGTTGCTTCACATAATGTGCTATGCTTTTTGAGACCCAAAACTTTTCAACCACTCCATTGTACTCCGGCTTTTCTGCCAGGAAGGCATTGAGGGAACTGGAGAATCCGAAACTCGTTCCAGAGCTTTCTGCTTCATTGTAAGACTTGAACGGGCATATATGTCTGTAGTTTTAATGTCGGAATGTCCGAGGAAATCGCGCACATGAACGAGATCATTATCCGCGTCGTAAATGTGCATTGCTTTAGTATGGCGCATCAAATGCGGAGGAATTTTCTCCGGTATGGAAGGATCAATCACTGAAGCGGCCTTGGCATATTTGTTCAGGATGTACGTAACCCCTGCACGAGTTAGCTTTTGCCCGTTGCGGTTCATAAATAGCGGCAGATGACTTTTTTCCGGTGCAAGCATGTGCATTTCAGTAAGATATTTTTTCAAGTTCTGCGCCGTTGCCGGCAAAATGGGAACTACCCTGGTTTTTCTGCCTTTACCAAGGATCTTGACACTTGCAGGATAATCAAGACGGACATCTTCAATACGTAAGTCACAGATTTCCTGCACACGGGCTGCTGTATCATAAAGAAAACACAGGATAGTGGCATCTCTTCTGCCGCTGAGAGTGGATGTATCCGGCTGGCGCAGGATCAGCGCAATCGCCTCTTTTGTCAACGGATTAATCGCTTTGCGCTCAGCTCTTTTCACTGGGATTGCCAGTATTTGCTGGAAATTCAGCAAAAGGCGCGGCTCTTTTATCTGCAGGTATTTAACAAATGAGCGGATGGCTGCAAGACGTTGGCTACGCGTCGCGGTTCCATTGTTTCGCTCTATCCTCAGCCATTGCAAAAAATGGTCAACGAGTTCCGGCGTCAGATCATCTATGGAAAGCTTTTCAATCCTCATCCCCTCTACATCCTGGCAATAGCCAAGGAATAGCCGAAATGCATCGCAGTATGATGAAATCGTGTTCGTACTGATATTTTTAAGTTCGGGCAGGTAATGGGAAAGAAACTCCGTCAAATGTGCGGCAAAATCAGCAGTTTTCATTAGGCGCCTCCCACGTTGGAATCGTATCGCCAAGATAATCGCACTGCTTTTGAATAAATTCAGGGTAACATTCCGCTGTTAAATGCAGATAGATTTGCGTCGCACTCATGTTGCAATGGCCGAGATACGCCGAAAGGTATGGAAGTGTAGTCACGATGTCGCTCTTGGATTTTTTCAGCTTTTGCATAGAACGAACGGCAAAGGTATGACGAAGGTCATGAACCCTCGGACCGTATCCACGTCCTTTATGCGCAATTCCACAATGCCATAGCGCATCCCGAAACCGGTTGTAGACTGTGGTTGTATGGTAGCAGCCTTTTCGGGGATTGGGGAAGAAATAGTTGTTACCAGAACTTTCCGCATGGATTTCTTCAAAATATTGTTCGTAGTCCGCCCACAGACTTTTAGACAGAGGAACATATCTTGGTTTGTCATGCTTTGTTTCCCAAATCTGCAAAACGCCGTTTATAAGATCTACATCTTTTACACGGAGCCGGGTTGCCTCTCCGGCACGTAATCCACAGCAGATCAGAGTCTTAAACAGCAAAGGAAAGACAAGGTGCGCAGTAGGGCATTGCCTGCTTGGAACCATCGTTTCAAAATATTTCATAATACGTGCCAACTCATCGCTCGTAAAAATGCAGGGAGAAAAGTCAGCATCATCTCGAGATGAAATGGTAAGTTCGGGGTAGTACGCGGCATAGCCATTCAATTGAAGATATTTGGCAAAGCGTTTTGTGAAATTAAGCCGCCATTTTTGATTTTTACGCTTTTCATTGGGCCGCTTTTCAATCCATTTCTCAACGACCAATTCCGGCAACACTGGAGTATTGATTCCTTGTTCTACGAGAAACCGGTCCAATGTTTGAAAGGTTTTGGCTTCTTTTTCATACTTACATCCGCAGGCCCGCTTTTCTGCAATAAAAGCACTTATTTGACTTGCCAGTCCGCTTCTGTACTCGTAAGTTCTGCTCATAAGAGATCACCATCCTCAAACGACAGGGCGCATTCACGCAGGTTTTCAATATCCAGACGGATGTAATGTCCCAGAGATTCTCGGTCCGAATGGCCAAGAAATGAAAAAATGATATCTGGAGACACATCGGCAGATAGCAGTTTTGTCGCAACGGTTGCCCGAAGAGAATGCAGGCCGTGATGCGCATGAATTGGCACTTTTACCCCTGAACGCGCGACATACCTATGGAACGCTGAATGGATTGATTTCATCTTGCCATATGGAGGGTTCAAACTGACAAACAGGTATTCGCATTTTGTTTGCGGACGAATATGCAGGTAGTCAATAATAGCAGATCCCACTTTTTCGCTGAGAGGAAGTGTGTTCGGCTTGCCCGTCTTGCTTTGCACAAAGGAGATTGAACAAAGCTCCCAGTCAATATCGGGCAACTTCAAATTGCAGATATCTTTGCTTCGCACACCAAGTTCAGCGGCAATAGTAATGAAAGCATAGTCTCGTTTTCCTTTTGGGCTGGCTCTGTTCACGGTTTCCAATACTGCATTGATTTCCTCTGACTCCCAGATTTTAATTATGCTCTGTGCTTGTCCCAGACGATATTCAGGTACATGAGGTGCAAGATTTTCGGATGTATATCCAAGCAGATACAGATACGACAGGAACTTCCGCAGTCGGCTGAGTTCACAACGCACTGTACTTTTTGCATGGCCTCTCAGAGTCAGCAGATATGCCGAGACATGTGAGCTGTTAAGTTCTTCCAGCTTTGTTATACCAGCATTCTGAAAGTACCGCATAACTACGGAGATATAATTTCGCATCGTTTCTCTGGTGCATTCTGAATAACCGGTTTTGATGAGATATTCTTCCTGCGCATCAAGAAAGGAGTTGAATTCCGGCAACAACTCTTGCAGAGGATTGAGCATCCCCTTTCCCCATGTACCTTTGGTGGCAAGCAGATCAAGCATTTTCATGCTTCCGGCTTTGCGGTCAATTGTGGACTGCCTTAAAGGTGGAGTGCACTTGCCGAGTTCTGTGATGAATTCATCTTTATGCGAGGGCAAATATGTTTCATATCCCTTTTTATTGCAGAACTCTTGAAATTGCTTCCATGTCAATAGGGTGTATTCTCTACTGCGTATGGAATATCCCTGTTCTTTTAGAGTTACTGCACCTTTGTCAATGAGGTCTTTGATTAGCTTGTTTGGCAATATACCCACCGCCCTTCATGTAGAAATTTCTCCTATTACAATGACAATTCTACTTGAACAAGCGGAAAAAGTAAGCCCTTACTTTAAAGGTTTTAGCTGCTATGATTAAAGGTTGAAATGTGGAGTATTATGTGCAGTAAAATCCCAAGAAGCCTTGTATTCATGCCATTTTTGTGCCCATCATTAACATAATGGCTTTGTCCCAATAAACGCTGTTATGTGAAGCTCAACATAACGCCATCGCCATCCCATGCGTGGAGTTCATCATGTGGGGGATCTGCGCGGCAGTTCTCTATGGATGATTCGGATGACAGAAGCAGGACAGTTCATGGTCGTTGACCACACCCACAGCTTGCAGGAACGCATAGACGATTGTGGTACCGACGAAGCTCATGCCCCGGCGCTTCAAGTCTTTGGAGATACGGTCAGACAGCTCTGTGTGGGTGCGCGTTTCATCATCCGTATTCAGGATGACTTTACCACCCGTGAATGCCCAGAGATAGCAGGCAAAGGAACCGAACTCCTTCTGAATGGAGAGATATACCCCGGCATTGCGGATCGCAGCCTCAATCTTACGCCGGTTGCGGACGATGCCTGCATCAGCCATCAGTTCCTCCACCTTCTCCGGACCATACAGGGCGACCACATCCGGCTGGAAGCCGTCAAAAGCCATGCGGAACGCCTCCCGCTTTTTCAGGATCGTCAGCCAGGACAAGCCTGCCTGAAAGCTCTCCAGAGTCAACATCTCAAAGAGCTTGCGGTCATCATGCTCCGGCTGACCCCATTCGTTATCATGATAGGCGATGTATAATTCCGAGCTTGGGTCCGCCCACTGGCACCGTTTCATCTCAGATTCCTCCATGATCAAGTTGCCTTGATTATACATGTAGTCGGGGAAAAAGGCCACCCAAAGTTCAGCGAAAGAACTTGTCACTTGTGCTTTCATTTCAGCGATGTTCTTCGTTGGGTATTGTGAATGGCTTTCCCACCTTGCTTTGGATATACTTGCTTTGCAATTCAGGACAAAGGGGGCGTCGGTATGGAATCGAAAAAGAACCTATGCGCGCAGATCCCGGTCTCCCTGCACACGCGCATCCGGCAGGAGCAGGAGGAGTCCGGAAAATCCCTGAGCGAATTCATGACAGAACTTCTCACAAACTACTACGAAAATGGAGGGAACAGAAAAATGGACGGAAAGCAGAGGACGGTGGCCTTTCAAGTGCCCGAGGAACTGTTCGAGCAGTTCAAGGAGTATCTGAAACGGCATAACATGAAGCAGAACGCCTTCTTCCTGGACTGTATCCGGCAGGCGCTGGAGCATGAGCAGGAATCATAACCGGATAACAGGCCGCCGCGGGTCATCCTTGCGGCGGCTTTTCTTGATAGGAGGTGTTTCTTATCTATATCTACCCTGAAGATTTGAAAGCAAGGGCTATGCTCTGGCTCTGGACCCTGCGGGATGTAGCAATCATCGGCGTCGGCTTTTTGTTTTCTGTTCTGGCATTGGTGCAGAGCGGGACCATGCTTCCCATGGTGGCGACGGTGCTCTACGCCTTCCTCAGCATCCGTGTAGAGTCGGCCAGCATCCTGGATTTCCTGCGCTATGCCTTTGCGTTTTTGCTGTGGAAGCAGCAGTACTACGAATGGAGGCCCAGAATTGAATAAACAGAAGAAAGAACTGCGGCAGAGGCAGTCTACCCGGCAGCTCATGGGGATCAGCCAACTTACACAGCATGGCATCCGCACCGCCGAGGGAGAACTGGTCTTCTATTTGATCAAACCGGATAATCTATCCGTGCTTTCGGAGGATGGTATCCGGGGCCGGGTGATGGCATTGACTCGGCTGCTCTGCACGATGCCTCAGGTGCAGATGCTGGCCTTGGACTCCAGGGAGTCCTTCCGCCGCAACAAGGACTGGTACCGTCTGCGTCTGGAGCAGGAGGAATTGCCAGCCATACGGGAACTGCTGCGGCAGGATGGTATCCATCTGGATGATATCCAGGCCGGGACTGCTTCCGCTCGGGAGTTCGCTATCGTGATCTGTCCTGAACGCAGCGGCGGCGAGCCGGATGAGAATCATCTGCGCCAGACCGAGAAACACATCCGGGATCTGGGCTTTCAGGTCCGGATGGCAGATCCCCAGGACATCAAGCGCCTGCTGGCTGTGTACTACCAGCAGGACGTGACTACGGATCACTTCGATGAATATGACGGAGAGAGGTGGGTGAAGGACCATGGCTAAGAAAAAGCAGAAGAAAAAGAAACGGGCGACACAGGCCAGAACGCCAGAACCGAAGCCAAAGGATTTTCTGGACCTGATTGCGCCCTCCGCGGTTCGCTTCAACACGGACCACGCGGTGTGTGGGGACCTCTACCGCTGTACGATGGCACTGCGCAGCTACCCCGCTACCACAGAGGAACTGGCTCTGCTTCGGAACCTTGGAGAAAAGAGCGGCGTGACCCTGCGCATCTATACCCGGAAGGTGACCTCTGCGGAGGAGGAAAAGATCCTCCACAACGCTGAGAACAAGAACCGGATGGACCGGGGCAGTACCAACCGGATGAAGCAGGCAGTCACCGCGGAAGCCAACCTTCAGGATGTGGCCGCCCTCATTGCATCCATGAGAAAAAACAGTGAGCCGCTGATACACTGTGCCGTCTTTATCGAACTGACCGCCAAAGACCCGGACAGCCTGCGAGCATTGCGGGATGAAGTGTCTGCGGAATTGGTACGGAGCAAGTTGGATGCGGACCGGCTCTTCCTGCGGCAGCGGGAGGGCTTTCTCGCCGTCAACCCTGCCGGGCGCAATGTGTTTGCCACCCAGTTCGAGCGGGTACTGCCTGCGGGATCGGTGGCAAATCTCTTCCCCTTCAACTACTCCGGCAAGACAGACCCCAAAGGCTTTTATGTTGGCCGGGACCGCTACGGCTCCAATGTCATCGTGGATCTGGACCGCAGAGCCGAGGATAAGACTACGGCCAGCGTCCTCATTCTGGGCAACTCTGGCCAGGGTAAAAGTTACCTCCTGAAACTGCTGCTGTGCAACATTCTGGAGAGTGGAAAGTCCGTCCTCTGTCTGGACCCGGAGCATGAGCTCATAGACCTCTGCGCCCAACTGGGTGGATGCTTCATTGATCTGATGAGCGGACAGTACCGGATCAATCCTCTACAACCCAAACTGTGGAGCGATGATGACGAGGAAGACCCGGAGGCGCCGGACGCCTTCCGGCAGCACACCCGGCTCAGCCAGCATATCTCCTTCCTGAAGGATTTTTTCCGCAGCTACAAGGACTTTGCAGACCGGCACATCGACACCATTGAGTTGATGTTGGAGCGTCTGTACACCAAGTGGGGCATCAATGACAACACCGAGGTCCAGTCCATCCAGCCGGAGGACTTCCCGACCCTCTCCGACCTCTATGACCAGATCGAGGAAGTCTACCAATCCTATGACAGTGAGGAAGATCCTCTGTACACCCGTGATCTGCTGCGGGAGATCCTGCTGGGCCTCCACTCCATGTGCCGTGGCGCGGAGAGCAAATTTTTCAATGGACACACCAACATCACCAGTTCCCGCTTCTTGGTCTTCGGTGTCAAAGGTCTGCTCCAGGCCAACAGAGGTGTGAAAAATGCCATGCTCTTCAATGTACTCTCCTATCTCAGCGACCGACTGCTCACCCAGGGCAACGCAGTAGCCACGCTGGATGAGCTGTACATCTGGCTGAGCAATCTCACTACCATCGAATATATCCGCAACACCCTCAAGCGGGTGCGAAAGAAAGAGTCCTCCATGATCCTGGCCTCTCAGAATCTGGAGGACTTTGATGTGCAGGGCATCCGGGAACTGACCCGGCCCCTGTTCGCCATCCCCACCCACCAGTTCCTATTCAATGCCGGCAGTGTTAACGGGCGCTTCTACATGGACAATCTCCAGCTGGAGCCAGCGGAGTTCGAACTCATCCGATACGCCCAGCGGGGCGTCTGCCTGTATAAGTGCGGCAACGAACGGTATCTGCTGGAGGTCCACGCGCCGCCACACAAGGAGGTCCTGTTTGGAAAGGCAGGCGGGCGCTGATGGCCGTCCCTGCCGTTGCGCTGGCCAAAGCCGTTGCTATGTCCCTCTCCAGCGAGAAGGGCCGAAAGGCCATTGGCTGGGTGGTGGCTGCAGTCCTATCCCCGGTGATCCTCCTCGTTGCCTTTTTCTGTTCTCTGGGTTCGGGGGCAGCGGATCATAACCGCTCCGCTGTGGAGCTGTGCTTCTATGGCGGCACGGTCCCTGCTGGCATCCCCGCTGAATACAGAGCCTGCATCGAGGAGATGCGAAACGCCCTGACACAATTGGATACTGTCACCTCACAGGTCGGCAGTCTGGTTGAGGGTGAGAGCGGCCTTGATGCCATTCGCATCAAGGCCATTTTCTATGCACTGTACTTTGGCACAGCAGATCCGGCCAGTCAGGATCTCCAAAAATTCACCGACTGCTTTGTCACCTATGAGGAACGGACCCGGACGGTCACTACCGAAAATGAAGACGGGACCACCGCGGAAACCGAGGAGACCTATACCGCTGCCGTTCCGATCACAGACCTCGTGCAGATTTATGAAAATATCGGTGCTGTCACCGGGAGCGAAGTGACACCAGAGCAGCAGTCCAATGCTGACAGCGTCTACAGTCTGCTCCGGTATGGTTACACCGGCAGCGGCAGCGGATTTATTGGTTCCGATGTTCCCTTCATTGGAGCGGATGGGTTCTGCTCTCCTATCGGGGAGCACTGGCGAAATGTGGTCACCTCTGAGTTCGGCAACCGCATCGACCCCATCACCGGCCAGCGGCGGGGACACACCGGTATTGATCTGGCAGTCCCCACAGGCACACCCATCCGCGCCGCCCTGCCGGGAACGGTGACAGTGTCCAGTTATGACCGGGGTGGTTATGGGTACTATGTCATGATCGACCACGGCAATGGACTCACGACCCTGTATGGACACTGCTCGCAGCTGATGGTATCGGTGGGCAGAGCGGTGGAGGCTGGGACCGTGGTCGCCATGTCCGGCTCCACGGGGCGCTCCACCGGCCCGCACCTCCACTTCGAGGTGCGGGTCAACGGTGACCGGGTCAATCCCAGAAGTTATCTGCCATGATAGAGAGGAGGAACACATGGCGCAGAAGATCGAGATCACACTCTCTTATGATGACGAGAGAGTGGAAGCGATGGAGTTCTATCTCAAGAAAGAGAACTCCACCGTGCAAAAGAAAATGGAGGCAGCTCTGGGACAGCTCTATGAAACGCTGGTCCCGGAGGAGGTGCGGGAGTACATTGACCGGAAGACGGTTCCGGCACGGCCCAAGCGGACGACTAAGCCCAACCGGGCACCACAGCCTGCGGTGGCTCCCGTTCCTGAGTTCAGGAAGGAGGAACCATGAGCAGCAGAGAGATATCGTTCTGGATCGATGAGCGTTGGTACGATGCACTGAGCAAGCGGCTGAAGGACGAAACATTGGAGGAGCATCTGGAGGATGTGGTGGACGAGATGTGCAATCAACTCCCCCAGCGGGAGTATGAGCGGATCAGCCGGGAGATCTGGCAGGAGGAACAGCTCCGTAAGCAAGAGTGGGAGGCCAACCGCCGCTTCGCTGTCTTCCATGTGACGGAGTGCGGTGAGGAAAAATATTTTCAGGTGGAGGAGCCCTTGGAGTTTCTCCAGACCGCTTCAAAGTTGAGGGCCTATATCCGAAAGGCCCCGGAAGCATCGCCGATGAAATTTACCGGACTGTTCTCCCGCGGACAACAGATCACCCAGGAGCAGTTCCGCACTCTCGCTTCCGAGCGGATGGAAAACACCGGCAGAGTGACCGGGGCCTTCGACATCGATCTGGACAAGGGCCTCATTGATGCGCTGAACATCATGGATGGCTGGCAGTGCTTCCGGATCAAGGATGTGAGCACCGCCGCCTACTTCGCCTCTAAGCGCAGTGACGCTTCCATGGATGAACGGTGGCGGGTGTTTCTGGACCACCTGAGCGGCAAGCAACTCACACAGGCAGAGCCACCATATCTCACCGGCAGCCGAACACTCCAGGCAGGTGACATCTCCTTCGCCAACGAGATCGTCCAGAATGAGAACCTGCTGGAGTTCTACATGGAGGTCAGCTTTGATGCAGACAAGGTCTTCGGGACCAATGTCTGCACCACCGAAAATGATGACTGGCTGAACATCTACGCCAACTACGACATGGATGAACAAACTGTCTGCAATACACTGGATGTCTATCTGGTGCTGGCCAATGGTGACGAGCAGGCATTCAAGTACCGGCTCTCCCCGGAGGAGCAGGCGCTCCTGCTGCCCAAGATGAAGGAGTTCTGTCAGCAGCAGTGGGGCCAGAGTCTGGAGCAGTGCTGCGCAGACTACCTGTCCGAACCTCGGCACGGACAGGAGTTACAGATGTGATGCTGTAAGATTCCGCCCCTGTGCCCTCTGTGGCCCGCTGTGTGCCCGATCTCCAAGCAGAGTGGCATCCCAGCACCATCGCGGTAAGTACGCGCCCCTGTGCGGGCGTATGAGCCAACACCTACGACGCTCGGAGCCATGCGCTGGGAGCGGTCGATTTTAGTGCTGGATAAAGGCAGGTGGTCGCTTTCGCGCCTCCTGCCCCTCACACCGCCCCGCAATGCGGGTCGGGGCCGATGGACAAGGTGGTCGGTTTGACGCTCTGCTGGCTGTGGCAGGTGGTCGGAAAAATGAGTTTACAGCGAAAATACGCCCAGAGCAGGCCATTCTTAAGGTGGCTGTGACAGGTGGTTTTCAGGCAAAAAGGAGGAAAATTCCCATGAAAAAGACAAAACTGTTATTCGCAGATAATGAACCCCGTGAGGAGATCAAAACCCGCATTCCCGTCTGGCTCTACCCATCCACGCTGGAGGTAGTAGACCGGGCGGCAGAGACTGCCAACTGCAAAAGCCGAAGCGAGTATCTGGAACGCGCAGCGCTGTTCTATGCCGGATATATTTCCGGGCAGGATGCCACGGCGTATCTCCCGCCTGCACTCTCCAAGGTCATGCGGGGGATCGTGCGCGACACAGAGAATCGGATCTGCCGCATGCTGTTCAAGCTGGCGGTGGAACTGGATATGGTGATGAACCTGCTGGCGGCGGCTATGGAGATCCCGGAAGCACGGCTGCGTGAGTTGCGGGTGCGCTGCATCGAGAACGTGAAAAAGACCAACGGCAGTATCACCATGGAGGATGCGGTAGCCTATCAGAACGGCGACAAGTGATCTGGCGGTGATGCACCATGCCGCGGATCATATTCAAGTGTCCGTATCTTAAGGGAGGCGCGAAAAGCGCCTCCCACCTGAACAACTATGTGCGCTATATGGCAACCAGAGAAGGCGCACAGCATCTCGCTCCAGACCTTGCACAGTGCCCTGTTACAGAACCGCAGAAGCAGTTGGTGGAGCGGCTCCTTCGGGATTTCCCGTTGAGCCGTGGGCTGTTCGAGTACGAGGACTATGTGGCAGCGCCCACACAGGGCAACGCCAGTGAGTTCATCACTCGTGCGCTGGAGGACAACGCTGACCAGATCTCCAAACGGGAAAACTATGTGGACTATATCGCCAGCCGGCCGCGCGCCCAGCGGAGAGGGAGCCACGCGCTGTTCACTGACACAGATGAACCTCTGGTCCTGTCTCAGATTGCTGACGCAGTGGCACATCATCCCGGCAACATCTGGCTCCCCATCATTTCGCTGCGCAGGGAGGATGCCGCACGGCTGGGCTACGATGACGCGGCACAGTGGCGGGAATTGCTCACCGGGTTTGCTCCAGAGATGGCGGAGGCTATGAAGATCCCCGTGGAGCAGTTCCGCTGGTACGCCGCCTTTCACGATGAAGCCCACCACCCTCATCTGCACATGGTCTGCTTCAGCGCGGATGGGAAGTCCGGCTATCTCAACACGGATGGCATTGAGAAGATCAAGGCAGGTCTGGCAAAAGAGATCTTTCGCCAGGAACTCCATGAGCTATATGGTCAGCAGACGATGCGCAGGAATGCACTCACACAGGACGCCCGAGAACTCCTGCGGCAGATTACGGAACAGATGCAAAACGGCACTCTGGAGGATCCCAAGATCGAACAGCTCATGGGATACCTGTCTGACCAACTAAAGACCACCAAGGGAAAGAAGCAGTACGGATATCTGAAGGCGCCGCTGAAGTCTGTGGTGGATGAGATCGTGGACGAGCTGCAGAAGGATGAGCGGATCTCTCAGGCTTACGGACTGTGGTACGAACTCCGGGATGAAGTGCTCAGGACCTATCGGAAAGACCTGCCGAAGCGTCTCCCTCTGTCCAGGCAAAAGGAGTTCCGCCAGATCCACAACCTTGTGATCCAAGAGGCAGTACGGCTGGGTGAGATCGGCACTGTGTTCCCACCGCTGGAAGCGGACGAGCCAGTGATCCCCTCCCCGGAATGGCAGACACTCACTGCGGTCGATACGCCTCCTGAGCAAGTCCAAATGCTCTTGGAGCAGTTAACACAAGCGGCAGAAGCAGGCCAAGCCCCGGCGCAGTATACGCTGGGGCGGCTCTACCGAGATGGCGGCTCCGTAGAGAAAAACCATCTTCGCTCAGTGATCTGGTTGACTCAGGCGGCGAAACAGGGGGACCGCTGCGCCATGTATGCCCTTGGCAAACTCTATTTGGAGGAGGATGATCTCCCAACTGCGATGCGCTGGTTTCAGCAGTCCGTTGAGTTGGGATACACGCTGGCCCAGTACCGTCTGGGCAAACTCCTGCTGGAGAGCGGCGATGCCGACAGCAATACAGCGGCGGTCCGTTGGCTCACCGATGCTGCCGAGTGTGGAGATCCGTATGCCCAGTATGCATTGGGAAAACTATACCTGCTGGGAAAGCAGGTGCCCCCGGATCATGATGCCGCTGTCCGTTGGCTGAAGCAGTCTGCGGCGCAAGGGAACGAGTCTGCCCGCACAACGCTGGAGCGGATGGAACACTTCCGCGGTCCCTCTGTGCTATCGGCTGCTACCCGGCTCCTGCACCACATGAGCAGGATCTTCCAGGAGCAGTCGTCCAGCGGCCCCATTGCCTCGATCCGGTTCACAGACAGCAAACTGCGCCAGCGCATCCGGGATAAGAAGATCGCCATGGGCCACAAGCCGGATGACCATGAAGATCAGGAGATCCGTATGAGTTGATGGTGCCAAATGAATCCCACTTCCCTTTTTTCGTACATCATGCTATACTGAATCAAGAGGTGATCTCACAATGACGAGCAAACAAATCAGCCGGCGGATCGCTGCGGTAAAAACGGCGGATGCCATCAATGCGATCGAGGGAGTCCCTGTATCCAACTATGCCCGGATGCTTTCGCGCAGTTGGGCCAGAGGCGAGTTGAGCGGCGAGCAGATGAAAGCCGCACTGCTGGCCTCGCACCGGAAAATGGCAGAGCAGGTACAGCGACATGGCTGATCCCTATTTATATGCGGATATCCCGGTCCTGAAAAACAAACTGGACATCCGGGATGAAAAGGTGCTGGATCTGGTAGAGGCTGAACAGTCCCGCGCCAATATGATGCTGCTCTATGAGCGCGGGTTTTCTGATTTCACCCCTGCGGGCTTGTGTGAGATTCATCGATACCTGTTTGGAGATATCTACGACTGGGCCGGAGAGTACCGGATCATCAATATTGAGAAGCGGGAAAAACTGTTGGCTGGCCGAAGCGTATGGTACAGCAATGATGAGGATATCCCCCGGGATCTGGAGAACGCATTCCAAGAACTTCTGTCACAGGACTGGCCGCAGTTCTCCAGACAGGAGTTTGTCCGCCACCTGACAACCGGCTTCCCGAAGATCTGGCAGGTACACCCGTTCCGGGAGGGCAACACACGGACCCTGGTCATGCTGATGACCTTTTTCGTGGAGCATCACGGATTCTATATGGATCAGGAATTGCTGGCAGCCAGTTCCGGCTATGTGCGGGACTCGTTGGTGATGGCATCGCTGGATCAATTCTCCGAGTATGAGCATCTGGAACGGATCTTACTGGATGCAGTCTGTGATGAACCGATCCTCTACGATGAGTCCGCGTTGGAGGTCACAACTCCCGCTGAAGTTCAGCGGGAGAAGTACAAGAAGTATCAGACCGAAAAATATGTCCCCCAGCCGCACTACCAGCGGGAGGACTGAAACAACAACTAAGCCGTGGGCACATGCCCACGGCTTTTCTTTTTTGGAGGTGAACGATCATGCCCTACATCCATTTTACCGAGGAGCAGAAACGGCTTGCCGCCTCTGTGGACTTGGTGGAGTTTCTGCGGCAGCGGGGAGAGAAACTGCTTCCCTCCGGCCATGAGAAGCGGCTGGACAGTGACCACAGCATCACGGTCCGTGGCAATGCGTGGTACGATCATGCGGCGGAAAAAGGCGGAGGTCCGATCTCCTTCGCCCAGACCTTTTACCACCTCAACTACCCGGATGCCGTCAGGCTCCTGCTGGGTGGAGCAGCAGCAGGAGCCTGCTCCCCAACAGAGAAACAGGCTGAGGTGGAAAAAAAGCAGTTCGAACTGCCGCCTGCCAACCACACCATGCGCCGTGTCTATGCCTATCTGCTCAAAAAACGGCACATCCAGCGTGACGTGCTGAACGCCTTCGTCCACGCCGGGCTTATCTACGAAGATGAAAAATACCACAACGCCGTGTTCGTCGGGAAGGATGAACACGGCGTTGCCTGTCATGCCCACAAGCGTAGCACCCATGACACAGGCAAGACCTTCCGCATCAATGTAGAGGGCAGCGACCCGCGGTGCAGCTTCCATTGGACTGGTTTCAGTGACCGGCTCTATGTGTTTGAGGGACCTATCGATCTGCTCTCCTATGTCACGCTCCACCCAGAAGACTGGCGGAAGCACAACTATGTGGCCTGCTGCGGGACCTCCAGTCTGCCGGTGCTCTGGATGCTGGAACACAACCCCGTCCTGCGGGACGTCTGTCTCTGTCTGGACAACGACAAGGCGGGCCATACCGCCAGCCTCCGTCTGGCCGAACAGATCGCGGAGCAGTTTGGGATCGCCTCAAGCCGCCTGATTTCGGAGAATAAGGACTGGAACGACGACCTGACAGAGTTGGCCGAACGGGATCATGCTGTACAGATGATCCAGCAGATGGGGTGATACCATGACGATACAGGCTATCATTCCCCTTGTGATCATGGGCGGTGCCTTTTTGCTGATCGCCATTGTCGCCCACACAACTGGCCAGGGAAATCTGGACCACATCAAATCCAAGAC
>Ga0129308_1000241_pt1 | contig 96348 bp, 99 predicted proteins | sample L827metagenome_FD_94440 | JGI IMG/M metagenome (GOLD analysis project Ga0129308, IMG submission 94440) | Ring-tailed lemur group fecal microbial communities from Wisconsin, USA - L827 metagenome | ecosystem: Host-associated > Mammals > Digestive system > Large intestine > Fecal | place: USA...
ACCTTTTAATGAGAATAAAAATATTTTACTTCTAATATCTAATAATGATAAACTTTTAAAAAATGCTAGCAAACTTGTTACTAGTGATAAGTTAATAGAAAATTTAAATTCAAATAGTCTTACAGTTTATGATAATACAGATATTAATGATTTGATAAAAAAAGAAGATAGCAATAAGATTTATCTTAAAGACTTAGGATACGAAAATGTTTTTGTTAAAGGTCCTTTTTCTCAAGAAGTCATTATGGATATTAACACTAGTAAGAGTCACTTAGTTACAAGTAATTCAAAATTAAATTTTAAAATGAGATACGCAGATAACTTAGATTTTGATAGATCATTAGTTACTATCTATGTTAACGATACTCCAATTGGAAGTAAAAAATTGACAAAAGAAAATAGCAATAATGATTTTATAGAGTTAAACTTGCCAAAGGAAATATTAAATAAAAACTACTATCAAATAAAAGTAGTGTTTAATTTAGAACTTCTTGATGTGGCCTGTGTAACAAGAGATACAGACAATCCTTGGGCATATATTTCAAATGAATCCTATGTTGATTTTGATTACAAAGAAAATAATGATTTAAGTTTACGTTCATACCCTTTTCCATTGGTTAAGGATGAACAATTTAATGATTTAACAGTAGTTGTTCCAAATAATGTAGTTCCTAAAGATTTAAACAATTTGGCTGGAATAATTTCTTATTTAGGTAGAGATGTTGATTATAACAATGGTGATATTAATATAATTAAAGAAAGTGAAGTAAAAAACAGTGATAAAAATAAAAATCTAATTGTTATTGGTACACCTACAAACAATTCTTTAGTAAAAGATTTAAATAGTAATCTAAATATAAAATTTAATAGTGATTACAATGGATTTGAATCTAATGACAAAATAAAATTTGTAGGAGATTTTTCATCTACACTTACTTCTGTTCAGTTTATTAAATCACCTTATAACAATGAAAAATCTGTTCTTGTTATAGCTGGTGTAAATAACAACTTAAGTTTATGTAATACTTACTTAAATGACTTAACTATTACAAAAAATCTTACAGGAGATACTCTTTTGCTTGGTTCTAATGGATATATGAAAGATTTAAGTTTCAACACAAAAGAAGAAGCTCATGAAGAGGTAAAAGAAGACAAGAATTTAAATAAACAATCAAAAACATTTATTATAGTAGCCTTTTTCTTATTCTTAGGAATAATTGCATCTATAATATTAGTAATAAGAAAATATAAATTAATGTAAGGTGAGGTATGAAAAAAAATATATTACTATATTTAATATGTTTAGTTGTAATTTTAGGCGTGGGAATTAGCATATTTAAATCTAATTCTCACTCTATTGATAAAATAAAATCTATAAATCTATCTACAGATTATGAAATTGAACAAGTATTAAAAGACATTAAAATTACAAATGCTAACACCGTTAATATACCTATTGTAATCAAAATTCCTAACTTATCATCCAATGAAATGATTATTGATGATTACAGTAAGGAAAAAGCTATACAGATGATTAAATTATTAAAAAAAGATAATATAAAAATTATTTTAGAAGCTTATCCTTGGATAAACAATGGTAGCGATTATGAAACAGAATATAATCCTAATGATAAAGAAAAATTCTTTGAAGATTGGGAAAATATATTAGGTACTCTTATTAAAGATATAGCTAATGTATATAATGTTGATGTGATGATTACAGGTTCTAATTTTACCAAATTAGAAAAATATGAAGAAAACTGGTGTAATATAATAAACTTTACTAAAGAAAATTTTAAAAACCAAGTAACTTACAAAACTTCCTGGTGGTATACTGCTTCCTGGGATGAAGAAAGTAAAAATAAATATAATGAGAAGCTAAATAATAAACTATTTAGTCAAGTAGATTTTATATCTATAGCAGCTTATTTTGAATTAAGCCACAAAGCTGAAAATACAGTAGAAGAGTTAATAAATGCTTTAAGTTGTACAACTATTTACAATAGAAATCAAAATATTACTAATGAAATAGAAAATTTTCATACTAAATACAAAAAAGAAATTTTCTTCGGGGAGCTAGGATTCCCGAGAAAAAATTACGCTGCTTCTCATCCTTGGGATAGCCAAGTTTCAAATACTTACAACGGTGCTGAACAAGGAAGATGCTTTGAAGCTTACAGAAATGTTTTCGAAAATAAAGATTATATAAAAGGATTTTCAGTTTTTGCCCTAGGCCAAAAAGGCCACGATAAAAACTTTTATCCTTCTTCAGAAAGTATAGACGTTATCTTCAATTGGTATGAGTAAATCAAACACTAAACTAAACAAAATTAAATTTTTGTTCAGCTTAGTGTTTTTTTATAAAATCTATCATTATTACTAATTAAATCACCTATTGTACACGGTTCAAAATTATTAATTTCTACACATGCATTAAATAAATTTTTTTCTTTTTTAATAATATGAAATTCTCTTGTAAAAGAATCATCATGCATATGACCAAAAACATGATATGCTCCTTTATTCTTTCTATACCATAAAAGAATTGGATAATGACAAAGCTGAACCCATTTATTATTATCTCTTATTAACTTACTTTCTTCCACAGTTTCAAAACAATTTAAAAATACAGGATTATTACGAAACTTATAATCATGATTTCCAAGAATAAGATGTAAATGTCCCTTAAGTCTTCCTACTGTCATCTTAAGTTTTTCTTCTAAATCTTGTTCTTCACATACTATAATATCCCCTAATATGTAAACATGATCATCAACTTTAACTTTATTATTATGTTTTTTTATAATTTCTTCATTCATTTCATCAACATTATTAAAATATTTACTTCTACTTCTTTTTAACGCTAGTTCATGAAAAAAATGATAATCAGATACATAATATATTTGCGACATAATTTTTACTCCTTTCTTTTAAACATCCTTCTATCTTATAAGTATATAAGCTTTTAAATTTTTATTCTTTATATATTTCACTTTTTTATTATTAACTTTTCCATGTTTAGAATATTCCTCTTTTACATAATATAGATATAACTAACTTTATTATTTACCAGGACATCTTAAGGAGGTAATTTCATGGAAAATGAGTTTAAACCTGACAACAAAAAAAATGTACTACGATTAGCACTATTTATTGGCGAACTTATGCTTACAAATGGTGCAGAAACATATCGTGTAGAAGATACTATCATTCGAATATGTAAATCTAGAAACTATAACCATGTAAATGTATTTACCTCTCCAACTGCTATAATTATATCTGATTATAGATTTGATGGATATTCATTTATGAGAACAATAAAGTCTAGATCTATAGATTTAAATAAAATTTCCATGTTAAATAATTTTTCAAGAAAATACGTTACTAACACTGAGTTAACTGTACAAGATGCTATGAAAGAGTTAAAAGAAATTATAAATACTACATCTTATACTCCATGGGTTTTAAGTTTTTCTACTGGAATAGGTTCTGCTTTCTTTGCAACCCTATTACAAGGAAACAATATACCTACTTTTATTTCAACTTTCATTACATCTATATTGGCAGTCATGATTTATAAAAAAACTATGAAAGTAAGTACTATACCTGCCTTTTCTTCTCTAATATCGTCAACTTTTATAGCTTTTGTTGGGGTTGTTTTGTCTCAAATAAACATTCTCCCTACACCTGCTTTGTTGATAGTCGGCTCTATTATGCCTCTACTTCCAGGAGTGTCTTTTATAAAAGGAATTAGAGATTTAATTGCTGGTGACCTGATTTCGGGAGTTGCTCGTGCTTTTGATGCTGGCGTTACAGCTGTAAGTATAGCATGTGGTGTTGGTATTATTTTAGATATTTGGCTTAGATTAGGAGGAAGTTTATAATGACAGACATGCCCTTATATTTACATTTTATCTATTCATTTTTTGCTACTGTTGGTTTTGCTATTTTTCTAAATGCTCCCAAATCTACACTTATATCTAGCGGATTTGTAGGTGGGCTTGGATGGTCTGTATTTTATTATTTGGTTAAATTAAGTGGAAATGATATATTAGCAAACTTTATAGCTGCTTTGTTAGTTTCTTATTTTAGTGAGATTTTAGCCAGAAAATTAAGACAGCCAGCAATAATTTTTATAATACCTGGCATTATTCCTTTAGTTCCAGGACTTGGAATGTATAATACTATGCTTTATTTAGTACAACATGATTATAACAATGCAATTGCTAAAGGGGCTGATGTTTTATTTGTTGGTGGTGCCATTTCTTTGGGAATTCTAGTTGTAACATCTCTAGTTAAAACCTTACATATGTTATCTATGAAAAAAGCTGCTAAATAGCAGCTTTTTTTTATTTTACAGGTAAAATTATTATGAATTTTGTACCTTTATTTTTTTCACTCTCCACTTTTATTCTACCCTCATGTAGATCAATTATATGTTTTGTAATTGTAAGTCCCAGTCCACTTCCACCTTTATTCTCACCATGTTCATCTACAATTTGATTAAACCTATCAAAGATTATATTATGATATTTTTCTTCTATTCCAATTCCTGTATCCTCCACAGTAATTTTAACAAAATCTTTTAAATCTTCTATATTAACTCTTATACTTCCACCTTTTGGTGTGAATTTTTGAGCATTACTCACTAAGTTTACTATACATCTTTCTATATCATATTTATCACAGTTAATTATTTTTTCTTCAACCTCAGTATCAAATATTAGATCTATACCACTAGACTCTATACTTTCTTTTAAACTTAAAGTTGCTTCTTCCACAATATAAACTATATCCTTTTTTTCTTTATTAAGCTTGTATTTTCCATTTTCAATTTTAGATGTGTCTATAATGTTATTTATTAAATTTAGTAATCTATCTGTATTACTTTTCATAATATCCATATAACTCTCTAGTTTATCTTTTGTTAACTCTTTTTCTGAGTTACAAATACTTCTTATTAATTGTTCAATCGAGTTTATTACATTTAGAGGCGTTCTAAGTTCATGAGATAGATTTATAAAATAATTATTTTTACTTCTTTCAGCTTGTATAACTTTTTCATATAAAATCTTATTTTTCTCCATCTCATCATTTAACTGACTTGTTTTTTTGTTTACTAATTTATCAAGTTTTTTCATTTTATTTCTATTGTTATACAATAAAAACATAATGATAATAATGTATAAAATAATTGCTATATTACTTTTCCAAATAGGAGGCTTTATTGTAAAACTAATACTATTTTCTTTACTCATTTCACCACTATTATTTCTACATTTTATTCTAAATTTATATTTTCCAGGCTTTAAGTCTCCAAATATGGCTTCATTATTTTTTACAAGAACCCAATGATCATTGGCACCCTCTAACTTATAGTAATATTGAATGTTATTATTTTTTCTATAATCCGTGAGGAAATATTTAATTCTTATAAAATTCTCATCATGTTTGAAAACTTTACCATCTATATTCGTATAGTCTTTACCTTCTACTTCAAAACTATCAAAATTTACTCGCCCTTCATAGTCCGTTTGCAAGACTTCCTTTGGATTAAAAATATTTAATCCTTTAATTCCACCAAATACAAAATCTCCGTTTTTGCATTTATATGCTGAATTTCCATTAAATTCATTACTTTGGAGGCCATCTGTACTTCTTAGGTTCGTAAATCTATTATTATTAATATCAAACTTTGAAATACCATTATTAGTACTCATCCAAAGATTTTTATCTTCATCTACTAATATTTGATACACTATGTTATTTGCCAAACCATCCTTCTCAGTATAAGCTTTGAATGTTTTTTTATCCTTGTTAAATTTTAATAATCCATCATTAGTTCCTATCCAAAGATTATTATTCTCATCTTCTACTATATTTCTTATAGTATTTACAACGGCTTCTTCACCATCTTCTTTTTTATAGTTATTAAATGTTTCTATTGTATTTTTTCTTGGATCAAGTTTAATAAGACCTCCTGAAGTATATCCTCCAATCCAAAAGACACCCTTCTTATCTTCGTATATTTCTTGAATATATGGATCTTGTATTCCCGCTTTTATTAATTTGTCTGTCATTCCAAAAATTTCTTCAGATTCTATATTTAAAATATTAAGTCCTTTTGGTGTTCCTATCCATAAATTGTTTTTGCTATCTATAAATAAAGACTTAATATTATTATCTATTAATCCAGACTCTGTGGTGTACTTTTCAATAGTTTTATTTACTTTATCTATTTTGTTTACACCATTTCTAGTTCCTACCCAAATAACATTGCCTTTTCCTTTAATAACACTTATGGCATTTGTACTTAAATCATATTTAGTATTTCCTTCTTTAATATGTGTAATATTATCATTTTTTCTATCAATTACGTTTAAACCATTATCCCTAGTACCTATCCACAATAATCCTTCATCATCTTCATAAACTCCCATTACAACATTATTGCTTAGTGAGTTTTCATCTGTGGGATCGTTTTTGTATATTTGTATCTTATTTCTTGAATCAAATATACTTACCCCTGTGTATGTTCCTGCCCAAATTAATCCACTGTCATCTTCCATAAGTGTAAATACAATATTATTAGCTAAAGTACTACTATCATAGTCTTTATTTTTATAAGTAACAAATGTATCTCCTTTTATATGTTTACTTATGCCTTTTTCAGTTGCTATCCATATGTTTCCACTACTATCTCGTAATATTTTCCTTATGGCATTAGACTGCAATTTATTAGTATTATTTTCATCCATATTAAAAAATTTAACTTTATTATTTTTTAAGTCTATCTTTTTTAGGCCTTGTTCTGAAGTTCCAACCCATAAATAATTATTATCAAAAACTATAGATGATATTTTTCCCCACTGGGTAGTTTTTATATTTTCAATAGTGTACTGGGACACTTTATTTGTTTTGGCATCTATTTTATTTATCCCTTGACCTGTACCTATCCATAAATTATCTTGTGAGTCCTTATTTATAGCATAAATATTTTTATCACTAATATTATCCTTTAAGCCTACAATTTTATCAAAGTCATCTTCTTTTTCGTTATAAAGATACACTCCATCATTATTTCCCATATAAACATTGCCTTTATCATCTACATAAATTGTCAAAATTGCATAATAAGGCTTATCTTTATCATTTTTATAGTATCGATAATTTTTTATAGAGTAATCAGATAAATTTATTTTACTCAAACCTTCATCTGTTCCTACCCACAGATTTCCATTTTTATCTTCTCCAAGAGCTGTTATATAACTACTTATAATACTATTTTTAATATCATTATCATACTTAAAAACTTTTATATCTGCTCCATTGTATCTGTTTAATCCATCATTGGTACCTATCCATATATATCCCTTACTGTCTTGAATTATGGTCTCTGCTGTAGCTTGAGATAGTCCATTTTCTATTGTTATATTTTCAAAATTCATCATTTTAGATGCATATATATCTTTAGGCAATATACATATTAAAATTATTAAAAGAATTAATGTATATTTTAATTTATTCACTATAAGTCTCCTTTATTGTCTAACTGGCATAATAAGTATAATGTACAAAACAAATTTTTTAATAGTATTTTTATTATTATTTTAAAATTATTGCTTGTTAAAGACATACATTATACTCCTTACTTATTGTACCTTTTTTATTAATATAATAACAATAAATCAAAAAAATTACATGTTCAATTTTTTTCATACACCATCAATCAAAATATTTTATTAATAATTAAAAAAACTGCTTTAAAAAATTAAAGCAGTTTTTTAATCTATTCTAAATTATCAGCTAATCTTTGTAAGAAATCTTGAGCATTTGATATCATTGTTCTAACACTTAAGCTTCCTCTATCTTTTAACTTGTTAACAGCAAATTCTGAAGTATCTACTGTATAGAAGTATGTTGGTCTTACTTCATCATTAACAACTCTAAATGATGGTGTCATATTTCCTGTAGCAATTGTATGTAATTGAGTTGCCATACAAATTACAGTTGTCGCTTTTCTTACTTGATTTCTCATTTGCTCTTGAGCTTCATACACATCTGCTATTACTATAGGAAGTGGTCCATCATCTCTTATAGACCCTCCAAGTACAATAGGTACATTATTTTTTACACAAGAGTAAATTAATCCTGATGTTATATTTTCGCCCTCTATAAGTTTTTCTATAGAACCATATTTTCTTGCTTTATTTAATAAATCTAGGTGATGATAATGACCATCTTTTATAGAGCATTGAGTATATATATCTTGTCCTAATGCTGTATTATACACTCCCGCTTCTAAGTCATGCGTTGCAACTGCATTTCCACCTAAGAAAGCATCTACATATCCATTATTTATTAATTTTGTTAATGAATCTCTAGCTCCCTTAGAAAATACTGCTGCTGGCCCCATTACCCAAACTACATATCCATTTTCTTTTTCATGTTTTAGAAGTTCAATTAATTGGTCGTAGTCCATAGTTTGTGAAGTTTCTCTTGATCTACTTCCTCTAAATGCAAAAGCTTCTTCTTCAGCTTTTTCTTCTTCGAATCCTGTTGTGTGTAAATATATTCCCTCGCTACCGTTTTCACTTCTTCCAACGATAATTTTATCTCCCACTTTTAAATGTCTAAACTCTACTACCTCTATTTCTTTATCATCTCTTAGTCTAGCAACACAATCCATTCTCGATTCTTTAGCTAGTTTCCATTCACCCTCAACTTTAAAGTACTCTGGAAAAATAGACATTGCATGGTAGTTGTCAGGTGCCACTTTATCTTTTTCTACTAATACATATTTTGCATCTGGAGCATTTTCAAATTCCTCTTGTTGAAAATTTGGATGAGTATATTTCGGCATTTCAAAATTCATAATGTCTTCCCCCTGTCTAAATATTGATTATACTGACAAAGTAATTATAACACGAAAAAAAAAATATTATGAGTTATCTTTATTTTAAGCTTTTTTTAATTTTTTTATATATATTAAACCCTTATCTATAAATCACTTTCATTATCATCATTAATTTCTTCTATTTCATGTATTTCATTTATTCTATCAATTATGGAGCTAATGTGATAGTTGTAAACAGTACTTGTATTATCTTTTATTTCAATACCTTTTGGTAAAGTATCATATATACTTTTAGATTTAATATAGTTTTCCTTATTTAGATAACATTTATCCTTCATTTGCTCTAAAACTTGAAGATGTAAGTAAATCTGTTTGCACCTTTTTATAGTATTGGTTATTTCTTTATTCTCAACGTCTTCACTGCTGTATTCTAGTTCTTCTAAAAAGTTTTTGTATAATCCTTCTAATCTTGTAATTTCACTTTTCAAAGATGAAATATCAGCATGTTCACCTTTTTCTATTTCACTCTTTAGTAGCTTAATTGATGTTTCCTCAATTATTCTAATTTCTTTATATATGCTTTCTAAGTAATTGGGTCTATATATAAAATAATTTACAGCTACTCCTACAATTACTCCTATAGATGTGTCTAAAATTCTAGATAAAGAGTACACTATTGGATTTGCATCACCTATATTTAAGTTAATTGCACAATATACAACACAAGCAATAGTTATAGATTTATTTATTTTTAAAATATTACAAATATAAATAGTTGTGATTATTCCTAAACAAGATATTATTGGATCACCTGGATGAATAAGTACAAATAAAAATCCTATTAAGCCACCAATAAAAGTTCCTTTTAATCTATTTAATCCTACCGTTAACGAGCTTTTTACAGTTGTTTGCATGGAAACTACACAAGCTATTGCTGCATAAAAAGTACTATCTATTACATTCATTTTGCCAATAAGTGCGCATATCATAACTCCTATACCTGTTTTTATATTTCTCATTCCTGGTTTTTGTAATTTCAAAATGTCTCACTCCTATCTTCTTCTTATAATACCATAAAAAAAGAACCAAATAAATTCGGTTCTTTTATATCTATCCTAAATATTCTAATATTTCTCCTGCATTCTTGTCAGTTTTAACCTTATTATATACTTTTTCTATAATTCCATTTTCGTCTATAATATATGTTGTTCTTACTACACCCATACTAACTTTTCCATATAACTTCTTTTCCTGCCATACATCGTAAGCTTTTATTGCTTCAAGTTCAGGGTCTGACAGTAATATAAATGGCAATTCATGCCTTGTAGCAAAATTACTATGTGATTTTACACTATCTTTACTTATTCCTATTACTACTACATCCTTTGATGTGAATTCTTCATAACTATCCCTGAAAGCACATGCTTGTTTAGTGCATCCAGCTGTATTATCTCTTGGGTAAAAATACAATACTACTTTTTTATTTTTAAAATCTGATAAACTTACTTCATTTCCGTCTTTATCTAGTAATTTAAATTCAGGTGCTTTTACTCCTACTTCTAACATTTTTTCAACTCCTATTTAAATTTTTTTATTATTTCATCAACAATATATCTACTAGCATTTCCATCTCCATATGGATTTGATGCATTTGACATCTTATTGTATAGTTCTTTATTAGTTAATAATTCTTTTGTTAAATTGTAGATAGTTTCTTCCTCTACACCAGCTAATTTTAAAGTCCCTGCAGCTATTCCCTCTGGTCTTTCTGTTGTATCTCTTAGTACCAATACAGGTTTTCCTAGAGAAGGTGCTTCTTCTTGGATTCCACCACTATCTGTCATTATTATATAAGATTTATTAAGAAAGTTATGAAAGTCTAATACTTCCAAAGGCTCTATCAAATGTATCCTATTACAATCTCCAAATACTTCATTGGCAGTATCCCTAACAATAGGATTCAAATGTATAGGATAAACAACTTGAACATCTTCAAATTCATCAACTATTCTTTTTATTGCACCAAACATACTCTTCATATTTTGACCTAAATTTTCTCGTCTATGAGCTGTAAGAAGTATCATTCTGTCATTACCTATTTTTTTTATTATATTGTTAGTATAATTTTCTCTTATTGTCGTTTTTAGACAATCTATTGCTGTGTTTCCTGTAACATATACAGACGATTCCTTTTTACCTTCCCTAATTAAGTTTTCTTTTGATATTTCTGTTGGAGCAAAGTGCATATCAGCTATAACTCCTGTTACTTGCCTATTTATCTCTTCTGGATAAGGAGAATATTTATTATAAGTCCTTAGACCTGCTTCTACATGTCCAAGGGTTACTTTATTATAAAACGCTGCAAAACTTGCCGCTAAAGTTGTAGTTGTATCTCCATGGACTAATACAATATCAGGTTTAGCTTTTCTTATAACACAATCTAAATTTTGTAAAGCTCTACTTGTTATATCCGCAAGAGTTTGACCTGGTTTCATAATATTTAAATCATAATCAGGTTTTATATTAAATGTATCTAATACTTGGTCTAGCATTTGTCTATGTTGAGCTGTTACACATACTATACTATCTATTTCTTTTCTAGATTCTAATTCCTTTACTAGAGGAGCCATTTTTATAGCCTCTGGTCTAGTGCCAAATACAGTCACAACTTTTATTTTCATTTTTATTCTCCTTTTACTCTAGAAATAAATATATCAATAATTATAGTATTTTTAATAATTTTAACAAGTTCATTTTCATATAATTTTATATAATTCAACTTTTTTATAATTTTTTATTTATTTTTCCTACTATACCACTTAAAATACTTTCTAATTCTTCACTTACTTCTTCTGATCCCTTATGAGTGATTTCAACAATTTCTCTAGTCATTGGTAATTCTCCTAAAAGGTCCAAGTCCATTTGTTTCAGGAATGCTTCTGTTTCTTCTCCATCGAATAACTTAATCCTATTATTGCAGTCTGGACATTCTATATAACTCATATTTTCTACCAGACCTAATATGTTTATATTTAGCATTTTGGCCATATTTACACCCTTTGAAACTATCATAGATATCATGTCTTGAGGAACAGATACCATAATTATTCCCGTTAAAGGAACAGATTGCATAATAGTAAGAGCAACATCTCCTGTTCCAGGAGGCATATCTATTAATAAGTAATCTAACTCTTCCCATATTACATCTTTATAAAATTGTTTTATTGTATTACTTATTAAAGGTCCTTTAAATACTACTGGCTGACTTTCATCATTTACCATAAAGTTTACAGACATAGTTTTTATATTTTCTTTAGTTATTATAGGATAAATATCTTTTCCATTATTTGAAAAAGCTCTTTCGTGTTGAACTCCCATAAGTCTTGGAATACTGGGCCCTGTTATATCTGCATCTAATATTCCTACTTTGTATCCTTCCTTATTAAGTTTTTTTGCTATTAATGATGTTATTGTAGATTTTCCCACACCACCTTTTCCACTCATAACACCTATTATATTTTTTATTTTATTATTTGGATTATTTTCTATTGTACAAGTATCTTGTTTATTACAGTTATTTTTTGATGGACATGAATTACAATTTGCCATTTTATTTTCCTCCATAGATTATAATTATTTGTCTATTATTTATTAATTTTTATATCATCAACAATTTTTATAATTTCGTTTTATAATTAGTATATACCCACAATTTTTTATTTTAATGTGTAATCTTTAATAAATATTTGAATATATACTAATAATTCATGGGTATATTATTGATAAAAATATACAAGGAGGACAATTATGAAAATATATACTAAAACAGGGGATAAAGGTAAAACGTCTCTATATGACGGAAGTAGAGTTGATAAAGATGATATAAGGGTAGAATCTTACGGAACTTTGGACGAACTAAATTCTTATATAGGTCTTTGCACAAATTATGCCAAAGACGAAGATAAAGAGATTTTAAGAAGCATACAAATAAAGTTATTTGCTGTATCTGCTGAATTAGCAACGAGGGAAGATGGAAAATATAAAACACCTATAACTGAGGATGATGTAGTGTCACTGGAAAAAATTATAGACTCTTATATTTCAAAAATTGATAAAATGGATGCTTTTATAGTTCCTGGAACTAGCTTATTATCTGCTAACTTACATATAGCTAGAACAATTTGTAGAAAAGCTGAGAGAAGAATTATTTCTCTTAGTAAAGTTGAAACTGTTAATCCACAGTTATTGAAATATATAAATAGACTTTCAGATGTAATTTATGCTATTGCTAGATATAATGAGTCTGAATTAATATATATTAAATATTAAAAAAAGCCTCTTAATTTCAACTTTATAAAATTAAGAGGCCTTTTAACTTTTTTTCTTTATAAATTAATTTTTCTTTATTTAGAGCAGTAAATTTCAATGGCTTTTGACATTAGCTGTGCTGTTCCTTCCCCATTTTGATCAATATTTTTTTGAAATCTCTCATCATTTATATACATTAGACCTAAACCTGATAAAATTTCTTTTGTGCAATTATAAAAACTAGATGAAATGTGATTTCTCCACTTTTCTACTAAATCTTGTACTTCTGCACTTCCTGGATCACAACCTATATGCTGCCCAAAAGCTTTCAAAATTTCACTACTTTCTTTATTAATAGCGCCCCATTGATTTTCGCTATAGTTATTTGTTTTTTCTTCACATTCTTTATATGCATCTGTACTTCCCCAACGCTCTTTTACCTCTTTAGTATATTTCTTTTTACTTTCTTCTATATCTTTCATATCAAATTCTTTAAAACTCATATTATTATCTCCTTCTATAGTATTATTTATAAGACCAATCAAACTATCTATTCGTTGGCGTTTTTTTACTAGCAATTCTTTTTGCTTATTCAAAGCTTCCCTTTTATTATAATTGGGATTTGTCATTATCTCTTTTATTTCATTTAAAGGAAAATCTAATTCTCTAAAAAACAATATTTGCTGCAAAGTTTCAAGAGAATCTTTTGAATACAACCTATATCCTGATTCTGTAATTTCACTAGGCTTTAACAATCCTATTTCATCATAATAATGCAAAGTCCTAACTGTTATACCTGTCAATTTTGCTACTTCGCTTATCTTCATTTTCCAACCTCCTTTTCTCAATTCCCTATTACACTTATAACTATATTCTATAACGCAACGTCAGAGTCAATGCAATTTTTAATATTTATTTTAAACACGAAAAGCAAGCAAACTACTATTAAAAATTTAATTTAAACATTAAATAAATCAAATCAGTTGGATTTTTTATAAATATTGGTTATCATAAAAGTTACAGGATAAATTTGGAGGTAAAACTTATGAAATCAAAATTTAATGATGATATAGAAAAAAGAAAAGCAAGTATATTAGAATATAACAAAACTGCTAATATGATCTCTTTATTCAAAATGGCATTGTTTATTTTAATATGCTATAACATATACAAAATATATGTAAATCATTATCCTTTAAAATTAATTTTACTTTTAGTTGTAGAAATAGCTATATTTATTATTGCATCTCTATTTCATAAAACTACTTATGAGCAAATACATAAAGCTGAAGGGATTATAAAAATTGATGAGGCTAATATTAAAAGAGTTTCTGGTGAATGGTCTGATTTCACAGATATTGGTGAAGAATTTATAAATTATGATCACCCTTATGCAACGGACTTGGATATAGTAGGAAAAAACTCTTTATTCCAAATGATTAATAGTACTGGTTCTTATTATGGAAGAAGAAGATTTGTAAAAGACTTACTAAGTCCTAATTTTTCAGATAAAGAAATTAAAAATCGTCATGATGCTATTACTGAACTAAGCAAAAACTATGATTTTTGCGTTGAAACAGAATATGATTTTTCTCTTATAGGTGTAGATGAGGATTTTGCCCATTTAATTTCACAACTTCAAGATAAAAAAAGATTTATAGAAAGTAAGTTTTTGAAGTTATTATTTAAAGCATCTAGTATAGTAACTTGTATTGCTTTGATTTATGCTCTAATAACTAAAAACACTATTGGTTTTATTATTCTTAACTGCTTAATTATATTTCAACTATTACTATGGGTAATTGGTTATTTAAAAGCAAATAGTTATGTTGGAGCTCTTAAAAAGTTAGCTCCTAAAATTAGTAGATACGATAATATTATTAATAATATTACAAAAATAAAATTTACTTGCGATAAATTGAAAGAAATTGAGAACAATGTAGAGATGGCTAAAGTTGGAGTTAACAAACTATCAAAAATTGCTTCAAATATAAATCAGCGTAATAATGGTGTTATGTGTATTATTTTAAACTCACTATTACTATGGGACTACAAAAACGCCATAGATTTAGATAATTGGAAGGAAGAACATTCTCATTCAGTGGAAAATTGGTTTCATACTTTAGGAGAACTAGAAAGTTTAATTAGCTTTGCCAATCTTCCTAGAATTTGTAACAATATGTGTCTTCCTAATTTCACTGAAAAAAACAATATCATTGAAGCTACAAATATGGGACATCCTTTAATCCCCAATGATAAACGTATTTGCAACGATTTTAATCTAGATAATAATATTTATATTATTTCTGGTTCTAATATGTCTGGAAAAACTACTTTTATGAGGACTGTTGGTATTAACATGGTTCTTGCATGTTCTGGTAGTTATGTATGTGCAAGTAACATGTTATCATCTAAAATGAATATAATTACATCTATGCGTATAAGAGATGATTTAAACGAAGGGATTTCAACATTCTATGCTGAACTAAAAAGAATAAAAAAAATAATTGACCAGTCTCATGTTAACTCCCATACATTATTTTTGATAGATGAGATTTTTAGGGGAACAAATTCCATTGATAGACTTAAAGGTGCCCAAGGTGTCCTAAGGGAATTATGTAAATGTCAGGTTTCAGGAATGATTACAACTCATGATTTAGATGTTTGTAATTTAGAATATGAAAATCCTAATATTATAAACTATAGTTTTAATGAACACTATATAGATGATGAAATTTACTTTGATTACAAGTTAAAAAAAGAAAGGTCCCTTACTACAAATGCTGAATTCTTATTGAGAAAAGTTGGTATTTTGTCTTAAATTAATAACTTTTATTTTTATATAAAAATTACCTGGCCTCATAAAAATTTGTTGGCCAATCTATACAAATTAGAATTTAAATAAGGTATGAATTATTTAAATAATTCATACCTTTCAATTTTATTTTCAGATATTTTCTTTCATATAACTACTTAAAACTTTATCTTCCTTACCTACTTTCATAACAAAATAATTAACCAAATATCCCATTGCTATAACCCCAATAAAATCGATTAATAATCTATAGAAAGTAAATTTGTACCCTAAGGAACTTATTTCAAATAAAAGAGTAGAAATTTTTATAACACACCAAGAATTCATAAAAATAATTACATTAGTAAATTTTACACCTTTCTTCAGTAAGACAACTGTAAAGGGAAATGCAGCATACATTGGCCCCGCCGCAAAAGCTGCAAAAGTTATGGCAATGGCAATTCCTATGATTCCAGAATCATCACCCATATACTTCATCATTGATTCTCTAGATACCCATTCGTCCATTAATCCTAGGAGAATCATAATAGGTGGTAGCACTGATAACATCTGTAGAAAACTATCTTTTGAACTATTAAATGCCTTTATCCCAATATTTTTTTCAAATATAAAAACTAAAACAAGAATAATAAAAACAACAAGAAAAATCTTATATCTATTTGCTAAGTAATAAATTTCCTTTCTCACCCTAAAATCACTCCCATAAAAAAAGCCACTACAAATGAAAATAGAAATGCAAATAAGTTCCTATAAAATGCAGCCTTTTTACCAATATATTTAGATTCTAAAGTAAAAGTCATTATTCCTACAAAAGTTAGAGTGGACACTAACGCTGCTACTTGAGCGTAACCTGCACCACTATTTAATAAAGTATTTGCAGTTGAAAATGCTACAAAAGTTGGAACCATAACAATTGACCCCACAATTGCAGAAAATAAAACTCCTAAAAAACCTGATTCATTTCCTATTAAATTTGAAATTGTATTGGTATCCACAAAGGCTAGCATTAATCCTACAATTACTATTATAGATAAAAATTGAGGCATAATATTTTCCATAGATTTACAAGCTTTTATCAAAGCATTTTTTGTTTTTTCTTTATTTTTCAAATATGATATAAAGCACATTACAGCTGCCAATGTATATAAAATATATGTTGTCATATAATCCCCCCTGATTTTATGCTTATATATAACTATATGAATAAAGGATATAATGCTATACAAAAAACATATTATTTATTTGACTTATTCATCTTATAGAATACAGGCATATATAGTATAAAAGACATTAACATAAATACTCCACATACTAATATTAAGAAGTTTGCGTTATCATTATTCATTTTTTGAAATAACATTAACATAAACATTACTATGTACAATATTGCCGTACAAAGCTTTCCAAACCATTTGGCCCCATCTAGTTTTTTACCTTTTCGAAGCATTATAATTCCCATAATTGCCATAAACCCTTCTTTTACTATAAATAAACCTACTAAGTACCACATTAATTTATATTTAAATGCTAAAGCAAATACAAGAGCTGCTTGAGTTAACTTATCTGCCAAAGGATCTATAAACTTTCCCCACTCAGTAATCATATTAAACTTTCTAGCTATAAAACCATCTAAAAAGTCTGTTATTCCAGAAATGCATACTATACCTGCTACAACATAATAATCCTCCACTGATGTTGCATTATAATAAACATATAAAAATACAGGTATTAAAATTATCCTAAAATACCCCATTATATTAGGTATTGAAAATGCTTCTTTTTTTGAAATTTTCATCCTTAACACCTTCTTTCATTGATTTTCAAATATATTATAAATAATAACACACATTAATGTAATACTTGTCTTACATTTACTTTATATAAATAAGTTTGTATTATTAATAATTATGGTATATCATATAATCCTTAGAAAGTTTATATTTAAGCATATAAAGGAGACTAATATGTGTGATTTTATCTCTAAAAATAAAGAATTATTTAATGAGTTAGATATATTTATAAATTCAATCCATGATAATGAAAAAACACTGATGAATACACTACATCATGCACAGAGTATATTTGGATATTTACCAAAAGATGTACAGATTCATATTTCAGAAAAGCTAAATCTTCCTTTTAGCCAGGTTGAAAGTGTTGTTAATTTTTATAGCTACTTCGTCACTGAACTAAAAGGTAAGTACAAGATAAAAGTATGCTTTGGTAGTGCTTGTAGCAAGGATGATAGCTCTAGTATTCTTCATGAATTTGAAAAATTAATTGGAATTAAATCTGGAGAAACCACTAAAGATATGAAATTTAGTTTAGAATCTTGTGGATGTGTAGGTCTTTGCCGTAAAACGCCTATCGTAACTGTAAACGGACGAGTTTATGAAAGTATGACAGTTGAAGATATTCCTTCAATCTTAGAAAATTGTAATTAATAATTAAAGGCTGCTTTATAGCGGCCTTTTGAATTTTATTTGTCCAACAGTCATTATCTCGTCCAATATTTTTAAATGTAATGAATCTACATATTTTCCTGGATTTACTTGTACTTAATTTTATATATAAAAATCAACAAAAACAATAAAGTCGTCCCATTTTTAATAATTTTTCATAATATAAAGTATCTTGACACTTTTGGAGGATTAAAAATGGATTTTATAGACAGTATGATTTCAGAAAGACTGGGCGATTTATCTTTCTTTAATACAGCTACACGATTATACAAATTTGAAAAACTAAAAAAATTGACTAATGATGCTAAAATAAATAATCCTGATATACCACTTATCAATATGGGAGTTGGTGAACCTGATAAAATAGCCCACTCTTCAATTATTGATGTTTTATGTAGAGAATCACATAAGAATGAAAATAGATTTTATGCAGATAATGGCATATTAGAGTTTCAAGAAGCAGCTTGTAGATTTATGAAAAATGTATATCATATAGACAATTTAACTTGTGATAATGTTATGCATGGCATAGGCTCAAAATCTATTTTAGCTATGATTCCTACAGGTTTTATAAATCCAGGTGATGTTTGTCTAATGACTGTGCCCGGATATCCAATTATGGGTACTTATACTAAATTTTTAGGTGGAGAAGTCTACAATCTACCCCTTTGTGAGGAAAGTAACTTCTTCCCTGACCTAGAAAATATTCCTAAAGATATTTTAAATAGAGCTAAACTTATTTATATTAATTACCCTAACAATCCAACTGGACAAATTGCCACTAAAGAGTATTATGAATATTTAGTTGACTTTTGCAGAAAAAATAAGATTTTTATAATCTCTGATATGGCTTATGGTGCTTTGACTTATGGTGGTCATAAACCTCTAAGTATTTTAAGCGTTGATGGTGCTATGGATCTTTGTTTGGAAATTCACTCTTTATCTAAAAGTTTTAATATGACTGGTTTTAGAATAGCTTTTGTTGTAGGATCTCCTAAAACTATTAAACTTTATTCAACTATTAAGGGTCACACTGACTCTGGTCAATTTATTCCTATACAAAAAGCAGCTTCCTTCGCTCTTGATCACTATGAAAAATTTATTTCAGAAAATATAGAAAGATATTCTAGACGTTTTGATTTGCTGATTGATGTTCTAAGAAAAGTTGGATTTAAAGTAGAAAAGCCTAAAGGTGGATTTTATCTTTATGTACCTATTCCTAAAGGTGCTGGTGATGTAGTATTTAATAGTGCAGAAGATGCATTTGCTTATATTTTAAATAATGCCATGATATCCACTGTTCCTTGGGATGATTGCGGTGCTTATTTAAGACTTTCCGTTACTTATGAGGCTTATAGTAAAGAAGATGAAATTAGCCTTATGAATGAAATTTATAATAGACTCAAATCTCTTGATTTAAAATTTTAAATAAATTAATCCTACTTCTTTTTGTTTCAGTGGGAACCTTTTTAGGTATATGTATATTATTAATTATTTAGCTGGAGGTAGGATATGCAAAAATATTTTAAAATTTCAATATTTTATTTAATTTTAGGATTAGCATTAGGAGTTTTTTATAGAGAGTTTACAAGAATAAATAATTTCACTGGAGTGACCTCATTAAGTGTAACTCATGCACATACATTAATGCTTGGATTTATATTTTTTATAATTGTATTGCTACTAGAAAAAAACTTTAACATATCTAAAATAAAAGGTTTTAAATCATGGATTATAACTTACAATATAGGTCTTATATATTTAATTTCTACATTAGTTTATAGAGGCATATTACAAGTTAATAATAGTGATTTTGCTGGTCTTAGCCATATATCAGGTCTTGGCCATGCTATTTTAGGTGTAGCTTTAGTATGGTTTGTTGTTATAGTTAATAAATCAATAAAAAATTATGAAGACAAAATTTCATAAAAATTAAGGTATTATTAGATGTAAGTTTTTAACTTTCATCTAGTAATACCTTTTTAGATTAAAGACTATTTATAAATTTATCATATTCATCTTTCTTGTCATCTATAATTTCATGTAAACTGACTTTGCTATCTTTTAATTTTTTTAGAATAATATCAACATCTCTTTGTAATTTACAAATATCTTCATAAGAATTACTTATCTGACTGTTTACAGATATATCTGTAAATATATTATCAAAAAATATATCAAAAGTTTTCATGGTATTAGAAAAATTTAAGCTATTTATATTAACATCTTTTAATTCCTTATTAAAATTAGATAATAAATTTGAAATTCTTATAAACTGATTTTGAGCTTGGTCAACTTTTTCATGCTTTGCTATGGAAGAAATAAAGTCTCCTCCAAGTAAATCAATAGTTCCCCAGTTTTTTGCAGACTGTAATATTTCTTTTGCATATGCAATTTCTTCATATAAAGTATTTCCAGCTTCTATAGAATCTTCCATTTCCTTAAGCTCTTTAAAATAATGGTCTAATTCTTTTTCCATGTTTAGAATTCTATTTTTCTCATTTGCATCTCCATATATATTTATTAAAGCTAATTTTGTATCTAATAATTCAGCATACCTATTTTCGCAATTCACTAATGAGTTTAATCTATCTTCTATTCTTAACTTACTGTTTTTCGCTGAATCAACTCTAGAAAAGCAGTCATCATATTCAAATTTTGCTATTAAATATTCCTTTTCTTCTTTTTCAATCTTTTCTTTTTTATTTCTCGTAATTGTACATATAATACTTGATAAAGATACCTTCTTTAATTTCTCTACATCATGTAACTCCTTCTTTAACATTTCTTCTAAATCTCTCAATTCACACTCATACATAGAAATTTCTTTATTCAAACTATCAAGCTTTTCTTCTAATACTTTTTTCTCTGCAACCTGCTCCTTTATTTGGTTTATTTTTACATTTATATCCTTTAACATAATATCCCCCTTATTACATATTGACTATATTATATACCATTTGTATCCATATAATCTTTTTATTATTTTTATATTTCATTCATATTTATTTACAAATTTTCAAAATAAAAATCACCCATCCTAATAAATAGAGTGGGTGATTATAGTTTTATATTACATATTCAAACACTGAGATAAAGTGACATAAACTTCCTAAAAGAATAAATATATGAAATATCTCATGAAATCCTAAATTTCTAAATTTAAGTGCAGGTGGTTTAAGTCCATATATTACTGCTCCTATGGTATAAAATATACCTCCCATAAGTAATAAAAGTATTCCTCCAAATGGAATAGAGCTATAAAGTGGTTTTATCATAAATACTGATATCCATCCCATACCTATATATATACAAGTTGATATCCATCTAGGACAATTAAACCAAATCATTTTGAATAGAACTCCACAAACTGCTATTGTAGCAACAACTGTAAATAAGATCCAACCTTTGTGCTCTTTTAATGCAATTAAACAAAATGGAGTATATGATCCTGCTATAAGTATAAAAATCATAGAATGATCTAATTTTCTTAAAAATGCAATTACCTTGTCTGGTGCCATTACTAAATGATATGTAGCTGATGCTGCATAAAGTAAAATCATACTTATTCCAAATATAATTACTGCAGTTAGGTCTATAGCAGATGCACTTGTTAATGTAGTTTTTATTACTAATGCTAAGAGACCTACAAAAGAAAGAATTGCTCCACCTAAATGAGTAAATCCATTAATAGGTTCCCTAATATATGTTCCCATTAAATACCTCCTTATTCATTGTCGGTCAATCGACCGATAATAGTTTGATTGTAACTCTAATATGAAAAAAAGTCAACTTAGTAAATAAGTTTTAACATGATATTAACCTTTTTAAATATCTTTTACAATATTATTTGCCCATTTCTTAGACAAGGCTCTTGGTACACCAAATATGAATTTTGCAATTTCCTCTGTATAAGTTAAAGCAACTAAAACATAGATTGGAACACCTTTGTAAGCAGCAAAGAATGTTAAAGGCAATGATACAAACCACATACATCCCATTTCTAAAGCTAAGGCATATTTAGTATCTCCACCACTTCTAAGCACTCCTATTATTATAAAAGTATTAAATGTCTTTAATGCCATTAGCACTCCCATTACAATAAATATCTTTTTTATATCTGGTGCAAGACCTGAGCTTACACTAAAAACTTTTAGAAGTGCCGGAATTGATAAAATTAGTAATCCACCAAAAACTAATCCTACTAAACATACTAGTATGGCAAATTTTTTTGAATAGCTAACTGCCTTTTCTATATGATCCGCCCCTAATTCATTTCCTATCATAATCGATGAGCCAATAGCTATACATACCGATGTCATTATAAAGAAATTTCCTGTACTTGATGCAATTTGGCTGGCTGCAATAGCTGATGTTCCCGCTTTAGAATAAGCCACTGCATATAAAACTGTTCCAAATGCCCATAAAGTATCATTAAAAAATACAGGTATTGTTTTAGATATAAACGCCTTAAACAAATCTTTATTAATTAGTTTTATATCTTTAAAAGTAAATCTTAATACATAATCACTTTTAATAAAATAAACATAACTAACTAACAATATTAACTCAACAATTCTTGATATAACTGTTGCCAAGGCTGCACCACTAGCACCTAAGGCCGGCATTCCAAATTTCCCAAATATAAATATATAGTTTAGAATTATATTTAGTCCTAAGGATATAGAACTGCAAATCATACCAAGCTTTGGATTTCTAATACTTCTTGATCCCATACTAAATACATTACTAATTGCAATAATAGGATAACAAAATCCTATTATTAAAAAATAATTTACTGCAATTTCAATTACACTTTCATCAAGAGAAAAGAAGTGAATTATAAACTTTGGAGAAAAAATTGCCAGTGTGCCAAATATTATTCCTAAAGTTATAGCAGATAATGCTCCTAAGGCTGTAATTTTTCTTATATTTGCTTTATCATTTTTCCCAAAAAATTGAGCAATAAATAATCCTGCTCCTCCTATGATTCCGGATAAAGCCATATTGTATAAAAAGAAGTATTGATTAGCTATACCAATTGCTGCCACTGATACCTCTCCCAGCCCTCCAACCATAATTGTATCCACCATATTTATTAAAGTTGATAATAAATTCTGAATTATTATTGGAATACATAAGGTAAGCAAGGTCTTATAAAATATTTTATTTTCTTTGTCTAATTTAAATATGTATTGCAAAGTTTCACCTCATTTTTCTTTATTACTTAATACACTTATATTTTTACATATACCTCTTAATAATATCACATTTTTTTAATATTTTGACCATATAAAAAACACCCCAATCGTTGGAATTTTGATCCACCAATTGGGGTACAGTGCATTATTGAAATATCTTTAGCTTATTTATATTTTTTATACATAAACTATTTCTATACCTGCAAAACTAGCACTTCCTATCATAGTTAAAATATTATCTGAATTTCCCATGTTTCTGTTTTTCTCATCTACACCTGCAAAGGATGTATTCACCCTATTTTCCACAGTCCAAGTCTTAGGTATATATAACTCTACTCCAGAAAATGATGCATCTATTCTAACTAGTCCACGTCCATTATTTAGTTTAGTATTATCAAAATACACCTTCATTGAAGCAAAACTACAATCCAAATCTGCTTGTTCAAATTTATCTGTATTAATATATTTAATACTTCCTCCAAAACTAGTATCTAATTTTATATGTCCCTCATCTTCAATATTAATAGTTTCATAATCATCATATTTCCAATCATGTTTATGTTTATAATTATGCCACCTAGGACCATTATAAAAAATCATTGATAGACCAAAACTACCAAGAGCCGCTGCTATTAACACCGTCCATGGTGTAATTGCTGTAATACCTAGCTGATCATCAAATATAATGCAAATAAAAGCTAATGGGAATAATATTCCTGGAAAGCTTCTTCTAAGTGTACTTTTTATCATAATTCCCAAAAGAAATACTGTTAATAATACACTAAATACATTTATATGAGAAAAGTAACCAAGTTTATTAACTATTAAAGCAACACTTCCTAATACAAGTAAAATGCCCCAAAAAATTCTTTCTTTTTTCATTTTATCTCCTCTTTTCTAATAACTTAAATTTTAGTGGTTTATAATAATGTCTTGAAACATACACTTGTTTATGTGTATTTTGGAATTCAACGATACTTGACGATGTTAGGTTTCGTGTTATGGAGTAAATGTGATTTATATTTAATATAGTAGATTTTGATATTCTAATAAAATTATTTGGTAAAATCTCTTCCAGTTCATAAAGCTTGTACTTAACCTGATAAATATTATCACTTGTATGAGCGCTAATATTGGCCTCTTCAGTTTCAAAGAACAATATTTCTACCAATGATATATAGTATTCCACATTATCTTTATAAAAAGTAATTTGTGTTTTTTGTGCTATTATTTCAGTTATGGCTTTTTGAATATTACTCACTTCTTCATTTAATTGACTGCACCTAACTATTACTTCATCTTCTTCAATTCTTTCATCAACTTCAATTCGTATTTTCATATCTTCACTCTCCACATTATCAATTATAGTCATTAGGATTTCTTTGTAAACGAATTTAGAGTAAGTGGTTAATTTATCTTTGTAAGAGGTAGATTTTTAATTATTAGTTACAAACATTTTATTTTAAAAATAAAAAGCTGTATTACACCTTTTATTAAGTGTAATACAGCCCTTTTAAATTATTATTTTTATATTAATTAAGCTTGCTTCCCAAAGTATCTTTCTAATAGCCCTAAGAATGCTTTACCATGTCTAGCTTCATCTTTACACATTTCATGAACTGTATCATGTATAGCATCTAATCCTAATTCTTTAGCTCTCTTAGCTATTTTTAATTTTCCTTCAGTAGCGCCATACTCAGCATCAACTCTAGCTTCTAAGTTTTTCTTAGTATCAGCAACTACTACTTCACCTAGTAACTCAGCAAATTTAGCAGCATGTTCTGCTTCTTCGAAAGCTATTCTTTTGTAAGCTTCTGCAACTTCTGGATGTCCTTCTCTATCAGCTTGTCTTGACATAGCTAAGTACATTCCTACTTCTGTACATTCTCCTGTGAAGTTAGCTCTAAGTCCTTCAACTATTTCTTCATCAACTCCTTGAGCCACACCTATTCTGTGCTCGTCAGCCCAATTCATTTCACCTTTCATTTCTTGGAACTTTTCAGCTCCTACTTTACATACTGGACATACCTCTGGAGCAGCTTCTCCTTCATATATATAACCACATACTGTACAAACAAATTTTTTCATCTTATATTCCTCCCTAATTTTTATATAAACTAAATATTATATACTGTTTAAATTTAATTTTTAATTGTACTATATTAATACCACGTATTTTTAACCTTAAACAGTTTTTTTGAAATTTATTATTTTTTTACCCTATCTTAATTTTAACATAAAATTTTCCATTATGTGAAGCATCAAACTTATAAAACAAGCTCTTGCTAACACCCTAATACATGCCATTTATGTATAATAAGTTGTTGTAATGTCCTATTATTTATGATTTTATATAGATATGAAAATTTTCTTCAAAATATTTGTAATAATTATTCTGAGTTGGATATACTTTTTTAATTAATTTAAACTTTTAATCTGGAAATTTATTATTTGCCTTGTGTTTAATACTTAGGAGTTTATATAATAATACATATATAAACTATCTTATAAAAGGAGATTATAATGTATTTATCAAAATTTACAGACTATAGCTTTCGAATACTAATGTATTTAGGTAATCATCCAGATAATCTTTCTACTGTTGATGAACTATCATCCATTTTAGGTTTGTCAACTCATCATATAAAGAAAATAGTATATAAATTATCTAAAAATAATTATATATCATCATCAAAAGGAAGAAATGGTGGTATAAAATTGGGTATGGATCCTAAGGATATAAACTTAGGTAAGCTTCTTGAAACAACTGAGGACAACTTAAATATTCTGGAATGTTTTTCTATTGAGAGTAATACTTGCTCTATAAATGATTCTTGTAAACTAAAACCTATTATAAATGATGCTCTGAATTCATTTATACTTACTTTAAGTGAATATACTTTAGCAGACATACTTTAAAAGGATGGATTACCTATTGGCTATCCATCCTTTTTCTACATCGAAATGTCTTCATATAATTTATATTGTTTATCATTTACATTTCCATAATCATACCTAAAAAATGTAGCTACCAAGCTCATACACTTAGTAACTACATTTTAGTTAATAACCTTTTACCAAATCTCTAACAAAATCGGTTTTTGGTTTTTCCTTAATATAACAAGGCGAGGAATATTGAATTATTTTGCCTTCATTCATAACGGCTACTTTTGTTCCTAATTTTAAGGCTTCTTTTATGTCATGAGTAATAAAAATTATGGTAACACCTAAATTTTTATAAATATCAATTATTGCCTCTTGTAATATTCTTCTTGTAATTTCATCTACTGAACAAAATGGTTCATCCATTAACAAAATTTTAGGACTTGAAACTAAGGCTCTAGCTATACCTACTCTTTGTTTTTGTCCTCCTGATAATTCACTGGGATATCGTTTTAATATATCATAATCCATACCAACCACTTTTATAATTGTATCTACCTTATCTTTAATTAATTCCTTATTTTTTATTTTTGATAAGTTTAACACATAGGATATATTTCTTTCTACAGTCATGTGAGGGAAAAGCCCTATATCTTGGATTACATATCCTATATTTCTTCTTAGTTGAATCTGATTAGTCTGCAAAATATCATTACCATTAACGATTACCTTTCCTTTTTCAGCATATATGAGACCATTTATTAATTTAAGCACTGTAGTTTTTCCACATCCTGAACTACCTATTATTGTTAAAAATTCGCCTTTTTTTATATCTAAATTAAAGTTTTCTAACACAACCTTATCTTTATATATTTTACTTACATTTTCAAATTTTATAATATTATCTTCCATAGAACTTCACCGCCTATTCTATAAGTCCTTTTTCTTGTAAGAACTCCTTGGCTACTTCTTTTTCATCTCTATTTTTTCCTTCTACTTCATAATTTAATTTAGCCATTTCATCTTCATCAATAATATTATCCATTTTCATCAACACTTTTTCTAATCCAGGATATTTTTCTAGAGCTTCTTCTCTTACAACAGTGGAGCAATAATAAGTATTGTAGAAATGTTTATCATCATCTAAAACAGTCACATCTGAAACTGATAATTGACCATCTGTTGTAAACATGTTCATTACATCTATTTCTTTTGAATTGATTGCATCATATTTTAATCCTATATCCATATCTTTGGCATCTTTAAATTTCAATCCATAAGTTTTACACAAAGCATCATATCCATCGTCTCTTTCATAGAAATCATATTCAGCTCCAAAGTTAAGTTTTGGCGCATATTTAGCTAAATCTGAGTAGGTCTTAATATCATATTTTTCTGCTAAGTCTTTTCTTATTACTAATCCAAAAGTATTATTAAATCCGTATAGTCCCACCCACTTAAAATTATATTTTTCTTTGTACTTTTTTTGCAATTCTTTAAACAAAACTTCATCATCTGGAATTTCTTTTTCTTTAAGTACAAAACTCCATCCTGTTCCAGTATATTCTGGGTACAAATCAAATTCTCCCTTTTCCATAGCTGGCTGAATATTACTTGTCCCTCCACCTATACCTTTAGTAATTTCGACTTTTAAGTCTGTATCTTCTTCTATTAACAAACCTATCATCTCGCTTAAAATAAACTGCTCTGTCATTGGCTTTGTAGCTATTTTTATAGTACCTTCAGATTTTTCTTTTTTAGTGCAAGATATACCTGTAGTAATGCTTATGGCAAAAATCATTAAAACCATAGATATTTTTTTCAAATATTTATTAACTTTCATTTTTTCCTCCCAACTTTGAATTTATATCTTTTTAATTTAATTTCCATTTTCTTTTTATAAATTTTTCTATTAGCCCAATAATTAAGTCCACTACTAGTGCTAATACTGCAATTAATAAACTTCCTGCCACAGTCAGTGCTGCATTATTAGTTGTAATTCCTCTATATATAGCTACTCCTAGTCCTCCTGCACCAATAAATGATGCAATCCCTCCCAGTGCAATGGTCATAACAACCATATTTCTAAGACCAGACAGTATAACTGTTGTAGCTAGAGGAAGTTTTATCTTATACAAAATTTGATAATCTGTACTTCCCATACCCTTTGCAGATTCTATTATTGCAGGATCTATAGTCTCAATTCCTGTATATGTACTTCTAACCATAGGAAGTAGGGCATATATTGTTAAGGCTATAACAGCCGTTTTATCTCCTATGCCTGATATAGGTATAAAAAATCCTAGTAAAGCTATAGATGGAATTGTATAAATAAAATTTACTAAGGAAAGAACAGGAGATGTAGTCTTTTTGAATTCACTAATAATTATTCCAAGTAAAATTCCTATAATTGAGGCTATTACAATAGCTATTCCACAAATCATCATATGTTGTAAAAGAATTTCTAAAAAAAAATCACTTTTATTTATATATAACTGAAATACTTCTTTTAATATTTTCATCACCACCTACTTTAGTATTTAGCATCATCTCATACATAATCTTATGAGTTTTTTCATATAGATATGATGAATAGATTTGATATTTAGTTGAAAACTATGTTTAGTTATAATTTATACTTATTACTTTTTTATAGGAGAAACTTATGATATTTGATAAAAGCGTTCTTTTTACGAAGAAGGAATTGAGATCTTTTTGTACATACAGACTATTATTTGGGATATTTTACTCTGTTATGATTCCCATTATCCCACTTTACTTAAATTCATTTGGAATTGCCACTGTTATGGTAGGAACTGTTTTATCTCTATATGGAGTAGCAAAAACATTAATTCAAATGCCTTTTGGGGTAATTTCCGATAAATTTGGAGATAAATTTACCTTGGTATTAGCTATTTTTTTAATGTCTTCAATACCTTTTGCTTATACTCTATTTAAAACAGGACAAGCTACCAGCTATCTTTATATAATACAAGGTGGCGTACTTGGCATGGCAGCACCTGCTACTTACTCCATATTATCTCGCTCTCTTGATGAGAAAAAAAGAGGTGAATGTACAGGCCTTGCTGCCGCTGTTTTCACATTAGGAGGAGGTATTGGTAGTGCTATTGGTGGTTTTATTGTTACTAAATTTAATAATTACAATCTAGCTTTTTACTTATCTTCTGCTGGAATATTTTTAACTGCCATTTATATAATTTTTAAAATTAAAGGTGAAAACCAAAGATGTTCAAAAATTAAAAATAAAACTACTACAAATAAAATAAAGTTCAAAGATATGCTCCATGAAATTAAAAAATATAAACTATACTACAAAATTTTAGTTCTTGGTAGCATAGCTTTTTTAGGTGATTATATTTATGGATGTGTTGTAGCGTTAATTCATTTTTATGCAAAGAGTGTACTTAATACCTCTATAGCTTACTCCTCTGCTATTATTTCAATCTACTTAGTAGTTTTTGGTATTGGTGCACCTATAGCTGGTTTTATTGCAGATAAAATAGGCAATAATAAACAACTTATTCTATCATTTTTTGTCATGAACATAACTTTATTGGGTCTTAGCTTTATTAAAAATGTACCTATTTTTACATTAGTAATTATCGTATATTTTTTAGGTGCTACTTTCTTAAATGCAGCTCTTCAAAGCTCTCTAAGTGAATTTGGAAATTCTCCTAAAATAAAAGGAATTGTTTTTGGTTTTGTAGGAGGATGCGAATCTTTAGGATATGCCGTTGGGCCTTTAGTGTCTGCATTTATATATAATATAAATCATTCTTTTCTATTTTTAAGTTTACTGGGAGTATCTCTTATTGTTTCTCTAATATACTTTATTTTTCATAGAAAAGCTAATTTTTAAAAATTCCAACAAAAATAGGATGTTTTAAACTATCAAGTATTTTAAAACATCCTATTTATTATTTATAATATTGGCTGTTGATTATTCATAGAGTATCCATCACTTCTAATATCACTTATATCTATGATTTCTCCTTTCACTTCAACTTTACTTAATTTTTTCACAGCTCCATAAGGTTTAAGTACAGAAAGCTCATCTCCTCTTCCAGATATGACCCATAAAATATTATATCCTTTTGGTACTACTTTAAGTCTTTCTTCGCCTTTTCCATCAGTAAAATACACTAATAAGTTTATGTTTTTATTATTTGCATATTGAAAAACTGGTGAAAATTCCGTTCCTCCACCTGTAGCTATCCTGTCTTTAACATCTTTTACTGATTTTACTTTATATGTTCTTCTGATTTCTTTGTCACATTCTATTATGGTAATTTCTTGATTATAATTTTTAACAATGCTAAGAACTTCTTTAATTGCTTGTTTAAATTCTTCATCACTTATACTTCCACTTATATCAATAGCAACAGCAATTTCTGCCCTATGACCTCTAAGTTCTCCCCTAAGATCCAGTCTATTAGGTTGTCTTCTATTTCTTCTTGTTATAGTCTTCTTTTTATTAGCTTCCACTGTTCCCATTAGTTTTTTTAAGTACAAATTCCAAGGAAGTTCTCCTTTATTGCTTTTTAAAGATTTTATCATTCCTTCCAAGTAACTTGGAATACTTCCTTTTTGTGAATTGTCAGCTATTTTTTCTGTGAATTCTTTTAAAGTTTTCTCATCTATTTCATCAGACTCATTCCAAGAGTCGTGAGTTTTTTCTATATCAAACTCTACAGCCACATTTTCATTACTGTCTATTTCTTCACCTTCATCATCTTCTTCCTGCAAATCTAGTTCCGTTTGAATTTTTTCCAAATAGTACTCAAAAGTTTTATAAGGATCCAGCTTTAAGTTATATTTCATATTTATATATTCTAATGTAATTGCATAGGGTGGCAGGTAATTCAAATACTGATTTACAACCACATCCATTGCCATATTAATTGCCAAAGTAGTGTATTTATTTTTTAAATCTTTTCCTCTAATTAGATGTTGAGATACTATATGAAGTATTTCATGTTTTATGGTAGTCTCCATTTGTTTTATATTAAGTTCCAAGAAAATAATTGGATTAAAGTAAATTACATATTTTGCACCCTTAAAGCTAACAGAAGTTGCACTTGTCATATCAAATCTTATGATTTTTTCCATTTTAAATAAAAAGTAACCATAAAAATTATCTTTATCTTCCATTAGACTTAAATTTATCTTGTTAACAAGAGCAAAGAACTCCCGATTGTATTCTTCTTCCATTGTAACTTCATATTTTTCACCCTTGCGGTAAGCTTTTAGCATTTCAGTTGCATTAACTACCTCCATAGCTTTTCCATAAAGGTATTTTCTTTCTTTTTCAAAATAAGTTCCCATAATTAGCTCCTTATTGAATTATAAGCTTGAAAATATACGTCCACAAAATTTTCATTTTCAATAGCTTTTTGGTATACCCCATTATAGCTAATTTTCATATCCTTCATAATCCCCACCATTAAATCTATTGGATATTTACCTAAAAACTCCACAAATCTATTTACAAGAAATGTATCATTTTCATCTTCTATTATTTTATTTTCTAGTGTTTTTAATATATTCATGGCAGTTATATAAAGTCTTGTGTGACTTTCATTTTCTATTCTTTCTATTACATTTTCATCTAGATTTTCTTTAGAAAAAACATCATCAAAGGATATTAATGGACTGCAATTAGTCTCAACAAAACTTACAAATTCTTCTGCAATAACTTTTCCCACATTACCTTTTATAACATTTACAAATACTGATCTTGGTATAGTGTCTTGTTGTTCTTTATACATTTTATAAGTTTTTGAAACTCTTTCATAACTTCTTGGAGTTGCTCTAACATCCTCATCATTTATTTTGTGTAAATACTCTGGGAATGTGGAAATAAACTCTATAACCTTAGTCTCTATTCCTGCACCTATAGCCCATTTTATCCATCCATTATGATCTGGGTCCATATTTAACCAAACAAATCTATTTTCTTGTGCTGCGTCCATATCAACAACTTGATAATCAAAATCTGAGCCATATTTGCTTGATGGGTTCATTGCTGCTAGTATCTTCACATTTTCAGGCAATTTATATCCGTTTATTTCTCTATTTAAAATTAAATTCATAAGTTCTTGCTGAACAGTATGTTCACAACGGTTTATTTCATCTATAAATAAAAGCACACTTCTTCCATTATTTATTTCTTCATCAATTTCTCTTAATTTGTTGTGAATAGCATAAATAGTAGTTTTCTTTTCAATTTTGTTTCCATTAGCGTCTATACTCTCATAAGATTCAACTGTTGGAAGTCCTCCTATCTCACCTTCTTTAAGAAGGTTTCCATCAATAGTAACTAATGTCCAGCCATTATCCTTTGCAAGCTTTTTAGCTAAAGCCGTTTTTCCTATTCCACTTTCTCCTACTACTAAAGGAACTTCTCCAGTAGATAATACCAACTCAACACTTTTTAATGTATCTATAAAATTCATAGTCTCTCTCTCCTACATTATCTTTAACTTTTCATCTACAGCTATTTTCTTTGCTTTTTTACTTCCATATTTATAAATAAATAAAACCTTGTCCATTGCAAAAGTATCACTATTTCTATCTATAACAGTACAGCTTAGAAAATCTCTAACGTATTTTTCTTTAACATTTTCACTGCTTAGTACTTCTTTTAATATATCTTGTAAATCTTCTAAATTTATTTCTTTTTGTATATCTCTTGGTATATGTTTGATTACTAAAATATTTATTTTTAAAAATTCAATAGCTTTATTCCTATTTATATCATGCATAAGCCTTACTGCTGACTCATTATTTTTAACAGCTAATAACTGAGCATTAAAGCTTGATGATTTAATATATCTTAGTGCATCATAACTAATTTTCACTGATTCTTCTTGCACTTTTTCACTTGGATTTTGTATATATTTTATTGAATCATAATTTTTTCTTACTGCAAGTAGTTGTAATTCCTCACTAGGATTTTTTATATACTGAATTGCCCATCCTGACTTGCCTATAGCTAGTCTTATTACTTTGTCAGTAGGTTTTTTTATATAATCTAAAATACTCCATCCTTCATTTACAGCCTTCATCATCATTTTCTCACTTGGCTCATCTATATATTGAATTGCTCTTACATTATTTTCTAAGGCAACTTCTTTCATCTCATTAGTTGGATTTTTTATACCTTTTAATAAAAGTCCGTTTCTTTCTAAGGCTAATAATTTCATTTCATCTGTTGGATCATTTATAGTTGTTATAATAGAAGGATTTCTCTTTATCATTTCAATAAATCTTGATTCTTCCATATGGTACCTCCCCATCTATTATCATTTTTTTAGTTATTTAAAATCATAATTACTTTTCATTATAGTTTATATACTTTTTGTGTCAATTTAAACAGTATAATTATGGAAATAACTAGAAAAAATAACTAATTTAAATTTTAACTTTTATAATTATAAACTTTGTGAATTTAACATATTTATACTATAATTCATAATCTATAGTAAATCTAAAATCAAGGGGTTAAAATTATGAATAATATATTTGGCTATAAAATTTCAAATTCTCAATATCCACAAATGAAAATTATTGAAACACCTAGATTTATACTTAGACCGGCAACATTACAAGACGTTCCTGATATTTATGAATATCTTTGCAATGAGAAAGTAGTACAATATCTACCTTTCAATGCACATAAAACTATTAATGACACAAAAAGATTTGTTCAGGTATTTTTTATAAATAATTATAAACAGGGTAAAGTAGGTAATTATGTTATTTATCACAAAAGTGATAAAAAAGTAATTGGAAATATAGGGATTAACAATATAAGGACTAAATCAAAAGAAGGTGAAATAGGAATTTGTATAAATCCTAAATATTGGGGTAATGATTATTCTACAGAATTGACAGTAATAACTCTGATTACAGGCTTTGAACTATTAGATTTGGATAAATTGGTGGCATTAACATATTCTGAAAATAAGTATACACCAAAATCTCTAAACAACTTAGGATTTAAATATGTTAAGACATACAAGCCTAAAAGAAACCTCCAAATATCTCATAGGTTTGAACTAACAAAATCAGATTATTTGAAATTGAAGAAAGAATATTTGCCTAAATTAGTAAAAGGATTTTATTGATACAATTAAATAAGTATTTATCATAGCAAATCATATTATAATAATATTAAAGGGGGAATAAGTATCATGTTAACTTATTATATAAATTTAATATTATTTTTCATATCATTATTTACACTAATTTACTTCATCTACAAACCAAAGAAGAATTACGCATTTATTTTTAAAACTATTACTAGTATTTTGTTTATCTCTACAGGGATAATATGTCATATGAAGTCACCAGGAGATAATTATTATTTTTTATTAATAATTATTGGTCTGATTTTTTCTTTATTTGGAGATATGTTCCTTGCACTTAAAATTAATCATAAAGATGGTTCTTTGAATAAGTACTTCCTTTATGGAGTTGTTAGTTTTTCACTAACTCATATAATGTATATCATTGCTTTTGTTCATCTAAGTTTCTTTAATTTTATTGATTTACTAGTAGCTTTACTTTTAGCCTTTGTTGCTATTTTAGTATTAAAATCCAATAAAAATATAGACTTCAAAAATATGCTAGTACCGGCAAGTATTTATTCTTTTATTATTTGCTTAATGACTTTTGAATCTATTAAACTAGTATTTTTATTAAAATTTAATATGGGAACGTGTTTACTGCTAGTTGGTGCCTTGTTATTCATATTCTCAGATATAGTCTTATCTTTTATATTATTTAATAAACATCATAAAAAGTATTTATCTGCAGTAAACTTAATTACTTATTATACTGGTCAATTTCTCATCGCTTCAACTTTGTTGTTCTTTTAATATTTTGAACATAACAAGGGACATATCTTTATTGATATGTCCCTTTAATATTATAACTTCCTAATATTATCTTAAAATTATTAGTCCATCAAATTATATTCTTCATATAACGGATATTTTTCTGTAAGTCCTGTAACTAGATTTTTAGCCTTATCTTCTAAATCATAAGTTAAACATAAGTCTATAGCCTCTGCTATAACTACCATGTCCTCTTCTTTCATTCCTCTAGTTGTAACTGCTGCACTACCTACCCTTATTCCACTAGTTACATTTGCTCCATTTGGATCAAAAGGAATTGCATTTTTATTTGTAGTGATATAAGCTTCATCTAATCTCTTTTCAGCTTCTTTTCCTGTTATTTTTTTATTAGTCAAATCAAGTAATATTAAATGATTATCTGTACCTCCAGTTAATAATTTAAAATCTCTTTTCATTAGTTCTTCAGCTAATTTCTTGCAATTTTTCACAACTTGATTTTGATATTCTTTAAACTCATCACTTAATGCTTCTTTAAAACAAACAGCTTTGGAGGCAATTATATGTTCTAATGGTCCTCCTTGAGTCCCTGGGAATATAGCTTTATCTATAGCTTTTGCATATTTTTCCTTACAAAGAATTATTCCTCCACGAGGTCCTCTTAAAGTTTTATGAGTTGTACTTGTTACAAAATCTGCCACTTCGCAAGGATTTTCATGAAGTCCCGCTGCTACTAAACCTGCAATATGAGCCATATCAACCATTAACAACGCTCCCACTTCGTCAGCTATTTCTCTGAACTTTTTAAAGTCAATCGCTCTAGGATAAGCACTTGCCCCTGCCACAATTAGCTTAGGTTTCACTTCATGAGCAACTTTTTTTACATTATCATAGTCAATAAATCCATCTTTATTTACTCCATATTCATGGAATTCAAAATATTGTCCAGATATATTTGCTGGAGAACCATGAGTTAAATGACCGCCTTGAGATAAATTCATTCCCATTACTTTATCTCCTGGTTTTAATATAGCAAAGTAAACTGCTATATTTGCATTTGCTCCAGAGTGAGGTTGTACATTGGCATGTTCTGCTCCAAAGATTTTCTTCAATCTTTCTATTGCCAAAGTCTCAACTTCGTCAATATGTACACATCCTCCATAGTATCTGTTACCGGAGTATCCCTCTGCATATTTGTTAGTCAAATGACTTCCCATAGTTTCCATTACTGGCATTGATACTATATTTTCCGATGCTATTAACTCTATATTTCTTTGTTGTCTAAGTAGTTCTTTCTTCATACTGTTATAAACTTCCATGTCAGCTTGTTTTAAATTTTCAAACATAGTCATCATCCTTTCATTTATAACCTACTGTTGACAAATAATAAATCTGTAATTTCCCCTACTATAAATATAGCATTTTTTTCACATAATATAATATATAAATTTAATGTATTATCAATATATTTTAAATTATTTTAATTTTTCATTTAACACACTATAACAACTCTTTCATCTATATAAAACAAATTAATAAACTTCCAACTGTTATTAACACAAGTATAATTGTAATCACTTTTCCTAAAGTATGAGCCATATTAATACTCCACCCCATACCTAATCTTTTTTCTACCATAAGTTTTGGATCTTCTTTGTTATAATAAATAAAACCATAGATCCACTTTTCATCGTCATTTTCAATGGTATATATATTTCTACTCTTGGGTTTTATACTACTTAACATAAGGTAAAAGTAAATTACAGGAACTACTATAAAAATTGGTATTATACATGATCCTATAGTTAGCCACATGGGCATATCTTTTTCTTGTACCATAAATATTGGTATTGTAGATGTAATAGACTGAATACTAAGAGTTAAAGTAAGAAAAGAGTATCCTATGCCATTTAAGTATTTTACAGCTTTCTTTCTATTTACTTCTAAATTCTTATTGTCTATATAAGTATTTCCAGCTACACTTCCTATTCCTATTACAGCAAATAATAGTACCATGGATATATCTATAAAACTAGTAAAAAATACGTTTTGTATATTTTTTTTAGAGTACCCATTTGGTTTACCATATGCTCCCCAGTGTGTGATTATAGTGTCTGGCATATTTTTATAGCTTAATAATACGTATACAAATGATACAAGAGATAATATCATGCATATTCCAAATAGTATTTTAAATTTCTTTATTATTCTTTTCTTTTCATTTGCAAGAATTTCATCTTCTTTTATGATTACTCTTATAGGTACTTGTTCTTTATTATCATTATTATATAGCTGTAAATTAGCTAAATAAGTATCTTTTACATATTTAACTTTTTTATATTCTATTGTTAAAATAAAAAAGAATAAAGTAAGATATATGGTAGTGCAAATTATAATATTAGCACCTATATTTAAATCAAATATAGTTTTTAGGATTAAATATACCATGATACTTAAAAACAGTGATACATTTAATTTTCTTTTAAAATCTTTAGTTATCTTAACTTTTAAATCTTCTTCTATAATTATTTCGTTTATGTATACTCCAAAAAAGTATTTCCTACTACTTAATGATTGTGTACTTAAAGCTATTAAATGTGTAAATAATATTATAAGTATAAATACTATATAGTTTAGAAAAAACATAAGCTCCCCCTCCGTCTTTATGCTAATTATAATTTACTGTCCAAAAAACTTGTATATAAATAGAATATGAATATTTAAATTTTCTGTTTATATGTTTTATATTATAGGAACCTGAAATAAAATATCAATTACTTTTCCTAAAGTATGGTTTTTTATGCATAAGTTACATTTAGGTCTTCTTATAAAAATCTAAAAATAAAAGGCCTTTTCAAATCCACAGCCTTTTTAGGACATAGTTCATGACAACAAAAACATCTTATGCAATTATCTAAATTTATATTAGGACCATTTTCTTTCATTTCTATAACTTTAGGAGGACAAACCCTGCTACATACTCCACACTTTACGCATTCTTTATAATTTATTACTGGTTTCCCTGCCAATTTTTTATTTATAAAAATCTCAATATTTCTAGGTACTCTACCTCTCAGAAAACTAATACTTTTATTTGAAGGTATTTTAAAATCCTTAACTACTTTATCTTCTAATTCTTCTCCTAATAAACAAATATCCGAAAAGTCTTTTTCTATTAAGTTTCGCTCAACACATCTTTGTACTGTTGGAACCTTAAGTGGATCTAAATTTATAAGTTTACAGGCAATAACATCTATAGCATAAGGACTAGGAGAGGCTAGTAATACACCTATTTTTCTAGGCATACCTGCAGTTGGACCTTCGCCTTCCATGCCAACTACACCGTCCATAATAGTAAGTGTTGGTGATACAAAAACACATATATCAACTAATGATTCTGTAAAATCCTTAACTTCAGGCATTTTAAAATGATACTCAGCCTTTTTCACTCCAGGTATTACTCCAAATAAGTTTTTTACCCCTCCTGTAAAAGTTGCCATGGCATGAGTTTTTAATTTGCAAATATTTATAACATGATCTACTTCAACTATAGGCTTTATTACTGTCATGTATTTTAGTATTTTTCCATTGTTATTTTCTACTTTTATTTCTGAAGTATCATAATTCAATTTAATATTAAGTTCTTCACATACTGTTTCTATCCCACAAGCTTTGTATACACCTTTTAAAGATGATTTTGTGTAAGGTCCTCCTGGACTATCCCCAACTATTACCCTGCATCCAAGCTCCAAAAGTTGTTCAGACATAATTTTTAATATCATAGGATGAGTAGTTGCCATTTCTTCTGGCAATTTTTTTGCAACAAGATTCATTTTTATAAATACTGTACTATTTTTCTTTACATACTTTTCAAGTCCACCTAAATCATGTAACAATTTTGTTAATTGGGATTTTACTTCTTCATATTTATAACTATCACAACTTCTTAGTGACACTTCTTTCATGTTATATCTCCTTTTTATAATATTCCTTTTTTAACTACTTAATTAATTATATCATTTCATGATAAGGGGTTATAAAATAAAAAACTTCTGAGAAATAGAGGTTTTTTATTTCTCAGAAGTTTTAATATCTAATTTAGTATATTTTGATTTTTAAAAGTAGGGCAGCTTTTCATTATGCCTTCCCATAATGCATTTATATAAATCTCAAATGTATCATAATCATGTTTAAATAGCTCATCTGGCAAAGTAACTTGTACAGATTTAGCAATAACTAAAATTCTATTATAAAAATCATGATACTGATCATATTTAATCATTTCAAGTAATTTTAATATTTCTAATTCATGTAACTCAGCTTTTTGTCCAATATCATATCCTACATTACTTATCATCTTTATTTCTTCCATAGGTACACCAACTTCCATAATATTATAGTTTTTCAATAAAATTATAAAAATAAAAGCTTAAAAGATTAGTCCAAATTAAACAAAAACCATGAAGATACATTAATTATTTTAATTAATATAAAAATTCATGATTTATATACATTGCTATTAGATTTTATTATTTTTACATTTTTCACTCTAGCATTAAATACATTATATGTGATTTACACATCACATACAATCTATTTTCAACGACATTTTCTCCGTATTTTCAACACTACTTATTAATTATATAATCCTTACAATTAGTAACTCCATACCACTCACATTCTCTACAAATATCATCAAATATATCTTCTGTCATATTATCATATACTAATGCTTCTAATTCACTATAATTGTAAAATCCTTCTTTTAAATTAAAATATCTGGCAACCTTTAAGTCAAGCAATTTTACTTTGTATTGAGATGAGCAAAGATTTTCATCTAATTTATTCGGACATTTTTCACAAATACTATCTGTATAAAAAACCAACTCTACTTCATGTATTTCTTGCCTTATATTTTCTACTTTAAGAAATTGATTATAAGCTTTAATTTCTTTTATAATATTTTCCATTTTTACCTTAAAATCTTCACTGTATCCATTTCCACTGTAAGCTCTCATACAAAGCAAATGATGTGGTCTTATTCTTAACATAGATTTACTTTTAGACCTCCTTTCAAAATTTAAATTTATATATGCAAAACCTTGTATTTTCCAGGCACTCATAAGATTATTATAGTATGAAAATACTAAGTTTTATAGTATAATATTAAGTAATCTTAGTTAGTTTTAATTTTAAATTTCCCCATTATATAGGAGGAAATTTATGAAAGAATTAGTAATAGGAAATTTAATTGCAAAAGTACCTGTAATACAAGGCGGAATGGGTATTGGTGTATCTAGATCATCTTTAGCATCTGCCGTTAGTAATGCTGGTGGAATCGGGGTTATATCAGGTGTTAACATTGGGTATGACGAAGATGATTTTGAAAATAACACTTTACAAGCAAATTTAAGAGCTTTAAAAAAACACCTTAAAATAGCTAAAGAAAAATCCAATAATGGTATTATTGGTGTAAATTTAATGGTGGCTATGAATTATTACGAAGAACATGTAAAAACAGCAATAGAATCTGGCTGTGATTTAATAATTTCTGGAGCTGGGCTACCTTTGCAGTTGCCTAAACTAGTAAAAAATAGTGCAACTAAAATAGCTCCTATTGTATCATCATCTAAAGCAGCACAAGTTATCCTAAAAATGTGGGATAAAAAGGATAAGACAACAGCTGATTTAATAATTGTGGAAGGTCCTAAAGCTGGTGGTCATTTAGGTTTTAGTAATGATGAATTAGATGATATAAAATCAATTAATTATGATGATGAATTTATTAAAATTCTAGATATCACAAAAACATATGAAGAAAAATACAATAAAAAAATACCAGTAATTGCTGCTGGCGGAATATCTTGCGGACTTGATGTGAAAAAATATTTAGATTTAGGTGCTAGTGGTGTTCAAGTAGGTACTAGATTTGTTGCTACTCATGAATGTGATGCACATGATAACTTTAAACAAACTTTTGTTAATGCCAAGGAAGAAGATATTCAAATAGTTAAAAGTCCTGTTGGACTTCCTGGAAGAGCAATAAAAAATAAATTTATTGATAAGGTATCATGTGCAAGACCTAAAATTACAAAGTGCTATAATTGTTTGATCCCTTGTAATCCTAAGGACACACCTTATTGTATTTCAACTGCTTTGATAAATGCAGTAAAAGGCAATGTGGATGATGCTCTATTGTTTTGTGGAGCAGACGCATACAAAATAAATGAATTAAAATCAGTAAAAGAAGTTATTGATGAATTAACTTATAACATATAAACCATAAAAACTGGCTAACTCTATTGGAATTAGCCAGTTTTTATTGAACGTAATTTATTATTTTACCTCCTATTTTTAATTGCTTAATAAATGTATTGTATCAATAATTTTAAACAATAAAAAATGAAGGATCTACTGATTATATCGTATCCCCTCCATTTTTATTATTTTAATTTCCCATTTTTCTAAATTTGTCATATCTGTTATTTAATAATTCATGAGAATCTATATGAATTAAATTCTCTAAATCCTTCAATATATATTCTTTTATATTTTCAGCTGCCTGAAGTGGGTTTGCTTGAGCACCATTTTCTGGCTCCATAATAATGTCATCTATTATTCCAAAATCTTTTAAGTCATGAGAAGTTATCTTCATGGCTAAAGCCGCCTTTTTTGCCTTACTTACATCTTTCCATAGTATAGATGCAAATCCTTCTGGAGATAAAATGGAATAAATTGAGTTTTCCATCATATATACTTTATCACCTAGAGCAAGAGCTAATGCTCCACCACTACCTCCTTCTCCTATAATTATTGATATTACAGGAGTTTTCAAACTACTCATTTCTAGTAAGTTTTGAGCTATAGCATGACCTTGGCCTCTTTCTTCCGCTCCTATACCACAAAATGCTCCAGGAGTATCTATAAAACAAATTACAGGCCTTTTAAATTTTTCTGCTTGCTTCATTAGCCTTAATGCTTTTTTATAACCTTCTGGATGAACCATACCGAAGTTCATATCTATATTTTCTTTTGTGGTTTTTCCTTTGTTAATTCCAATAACTGTTACATTTATATCATTTATACTACCAATTCCACCAATTACAGCCCTATCATCTCTAAAAGATCTATCACCATGAAGTTCAATAAATTCATCAAATATGTTTTCTATATAAAATTTAGCATTTGGTCTATCTTTATGTCTTGCAAGATTAACCTTATCCCATATTATGTTTTCATTATTTTGCATTTTCTCTCACCCCATGTAATTTTAAAACTTTGTATAAATAGTTTCTTAAATCCCTTCTTTTAACAATAGAATCTATAAATCCTTTTTCCAAAGCAAACTCTGCACTTTGGAAATCTTCTGGTAGCTTTTCATTTATAGTATTTTCTATTACCCTTCTTCCTGCAAATCCAATTACTGCATTTGGCTCACTTATGATTATATCACCTTCCATGGCAAAACTAGCTGTAACACCACCTGTTGTAGGATGAGTTATTACACTAATATATAAAAATCCTGCCTCATTATGCTTTGATATTGCTAAAGAAGTTTTGGCCATTTGCATAAGTGAAAATATTCCTTCTTGCATTCTAGCTCCACCAGATGCTGTAAAAATAATAAGAGGAAGTCTATTCTTTGTTGCATACTCTACAATACATGTTATTTTTTCCCCTACAGCACATCCCATACTGCCCATCATAAAGTTACTATCCATAATGGCAGTTGCTACCTTTAGAGAATTAATTTCTCCAGTTCCTGTTATGACAGCTTCTTTTAGGCCAGATTTGGCTTGATTTAGTTCTAATTTGTCTTCATATCCTTCAAAACTTAAAGGGTTTTTAGTTTCTATCTCTTTAAATAGTTCCACAAATGTATTTTTATCAAATATTTGATTTATTCTATTCTTTGCAGAAATACTAAAATGATGCCCACATCCTATACATACCTTGTAGTTTCTATCTAAATCTTCTTTATAAAGTATGTTTTTACATTTAGGGCAATTAGTCCATTTCCCATTAGGTATATTTGGAGTATGGGAACTATCTTCTAAGTTTCTAGTGCTTACTGTCACATATTCTCTTTTTCTAAATAAATTTTTAAGCATTATTATTCACCAACTTATTCTCTATAAAAGAAGTATTATAATTTCCATTTATAAAATCTTCATGTTCCAGTATTTCATATTGAAAATCTATATTTGTTGTAACCCCACCTATGGCAAATTCATCTAGGGCTCTTTTCATTTTAATTATGGCAGTTTCTCTGTCATCTCCGAAAGTTATAAGCTTTCCTATCATTGAATCATAATATGGTGGAATTTCATATCCACAATAAATAGCACTATCAACCCTAACTCCTAAACCTGATGGAGTATATAATTCTGTTATTACACCTGGACATGGTCTAAAATTATTCTTTGGATCCTCTGCATTTATTCTACACTCTATAGCATGGCCAGATATTTTTATATCTTCTTGCCCAATTTCCATCTTCATACCTGAGGCTATCTTTAACTGTTGTTTTACTATATCTATATTTGTAACCATTTCTGTAATAGGATGCTCAACTTGAATTCTTGTATTCATTTCCATAAAGTAAAATTCACCACTATCATCTACTAAGAATTCTATAGTTCCTGCATTTTTATAATCAACAGCCTGAGCTGCTTTAACTGCAACTTTCCCCATTTTTTCTCTTAGATCATCATTTAGAAAAACAGATGGGGCCTCCTCTAAAACTTTTTGGTTATTTCTTTGCAATGAACATTCTCTTTCACCTAAATGAATTACATTCCCATATTCATCAGCTAATATTTGGAATTCAATATGTCTTGGATTTTCTATAAACTTTTCAATATATACCTTATCTTCGCCAAAACAAGCTTTTGATTCTAATTTGGCAGCTTCAAAATTACGTTTAAATTCTTTAATATCTCTTACTATTCTTATTCCCTTGCCTCCACCACCAGCAGCGGCTTTTATCATCAGTGGAAATCCTATATTTTTAGCTAAATCTTGGGCATGATCATAAGAAAGTATTTCACCTTCATATCCTGGTACAACAGGAACATGTGCTTTTTTCATTATTTCTCTAGCTCTTGCTTTATCGCCCATTAGCTCAATAGTTTCATAATCTGGTCCAATAAATTTTATATTGCATTCTTTGCACATTTTTGCAAACTTTGGATTTTCTGATAAAAATCCAAAACCGGGATGTATACCTTCACATCCAGTTAAAACACATGCACTTAAAATATTTGTCATATTTAAATAACTATCTTTACTAAGCGGTCCTCCTACACAAACAGCTTCATCTGCCATTTGTGTATGAAGGGCATCTTTATCTTGCTCAGAATAAATAGCCACAGTTCTTATATTAAGCTCTCTACAAGCCCTAATTATTCTTACTGCAATTTCACCTCTGTTAGCTATAAGAATTTTCTTTAACATAATATCACCTACCCAATAGCAAACATTATTTCGCCTTCACAAACTATACTTCCATCTACAGTAGCTTTACCTTTTCCTACACCAATACTTCCTCTTAACTTTACTATTTCTATTTCTAGATTTAGTTTGTCTCCTGGTGTTACTTGCTTTTTCCATCTTACTTTATCTGCTCCAACCAAAAATCCTATTTTACCCTTGAATTCTTCTTGTGACAGTATGCAGATTGCTCCCATTTGAGCCAATGCTTCTAAAATTAATACTCCTGGCATTACAGGATAGTCTGGAAAATGTCCATTGAAAAAGTTCTCATTTATAGTTACATTTTTATATCCTTTTGCACTTTTTCCTTCTACTACTTCTTCAACTCTATCTATCATTAAAAATGGATATCTATGAGGTAAAATATCTTTTATTTCTTTAACAGTTAACATTTATACTCTCCTTACTTTGAATAATGGCTCTCCGTATTGAACCATTTTCCCATTTTCACTTAATACACTAACTATTTCACAATCAAATTCTGCACTAATTTCATTCATAAGTTTCATAGCTTCAACAATACAGACTACTTCACCTTTGCTTATTTTTTGGCCTATACTTACAAAAGGACCATCATCTGGTGACATAGCTTCATAAAATGTTCCCACTATTGGTGAAGATATTACTTCCATATCAGTAGCATCATCATTGTTTTGAGAAACATTATTTTCTTCAATATTTTCTTTAAATTCTGTTTTTATATCAGCATCATTACTAGAATTATTAACGTCTATTTTCTTTGAATTATTATCACACAAATCATTATTATTAGATGAATAATTTCTTGTAATTGATTTATCCATTTTTATAAACTCTTTTTCATCTCTCATTTCAAAATAAGATAAATTGGAGCTGTTAATAAGTTCAATAAGTTCTTTTACTTCATCAAATCTCATATTTCCCTCCTATTTAGTCCCACTTTTTGAATAAAAGTGTGGCATTATGACCACCAAATCCTAATGAGTTGCTTAAAGCATATTTAAGCTCTTTTTCTCGTCCCACATTAGGAACATAGTCTAAATCTAATTCCTCTTCACCTTCACTATAACCTATAGTTGGATGTATAAATCCTTCTTGTAAAGATTTTATACAAACTATGGATTCTATTGCTCCAGCTGCTCCTAACAAGTGACCTGTCATAGATTTAGTTGAAGAAATAGGAATATTTTTTGCGTCTTTTTCAAATACTTTTTTAATCGCTCTAGTTTCAAATAAATCATTATACGGTGTTGATGTACCATGAGCATTTATATAAGAAACTTCACTTGGGCTTATACCAGCTTCGTCAATGGCATCTTTCATTGCTTTTGATGCACTTATCCCCTCTGGATCTGGAGAAGTTATATGATAGGCATCACAAGTTGACCCATATCCTACTATTTCACATAGTATATTTGCTCCCCTTTTCAGTGCATGATCTAAACTTTCCATAACTAATATACCTGCACCTTCTCCCATAACAAATCCACTTCTATCTTTGTCAAATGGTATAGATGCTCTTTCAGGTATATTTTTAGAGTTTAAAGCTTTCATATTACTAAATCCAGCTATAGCTATAGTTGTAATAGACGCTTCACATCCTCCACTTATCATTACATCTGCATATCCATGTTTTATATGTCTAAATGCATCTCCTATATTATTAGTTCCTGTAGCACAAGCTGTTACAGCTGATGTACAAGTTCCTTTCGCACCATATTTAATAGCAATATTAGCAGCACCTGCATTGATTATAGTCATAGGAATATACATTGGAGATATTCTTTTAGGTCCTTTTTTGTATAAATTCCCAAATTCATTTTCATGAGTATGGAAACCTCCTATACCTGAACCAACCATTACACCAACTCTATTTTTATCTATTTCATCCATATTAATACCTGACTGTTTTATGGCTTCTTCACTTGCTATAAGCGCATACTGTGTAAACTTATCAAGTCTTCTACATTCTTTTTTATCTAAATAATCTTCTATTTTTAAGTCTTTGACTTCTCCAGCAATTTTTACATCTAGATTTTCAACGTCCATTGACTTAATAAAGTCGATTCCTAATTTTCCATTTTTAGCATTAGTCCAAAATTCTTCAGCGCTATTTCCAATTGGAGTAACAGCACCTATTCCTGTAATAACTACTCTTTTATTCATAAAAACCTCCTACATTGCCATGCCGCCATCCACATGGATGACTTGACCTGTTATATAATCCGATTGATTACTAGCTAAAAATAATGCTAAATTAGCAATATCCTCTGCTTGACCTAATCTTTTAAGAGGCACTTGAGACATTATGTTTTTCTTTTGGTCTTCACTTAATACTTTTGTCATATCAGTATCTATAAACCCTGGAGCAATGGCATTTACATTTATATTTTTGCCTCCAATTTCACGTGCTAAAGATTTTGTCATTCCAATAAGACCTGCTTTTGATGCACAGTAATTCACTTGTCCTGCATTACCTATAACACCAACTACTGAAGACATATTTATTATCTTTCCTGATTTTTGTCTTATCATTATTGGAGTCACTGCTTTTAAACAGTTAAATGCTCCTTTTAAATTAACATCTATAACACTATCAAAATCTTCCTCTTTCATTCTCATTATTAAATTATCTTTTGTTATACCAGCATTATTAACTAGTATATCTACTCTTCCAAAAACTTCTTTAGCTTCTTTTATTAATTTCTCAGCTTCTTCAAAATTACTTACGTTTGCTTTGACAATCAAAGTATCAGATCCTAGTTTATCTAATTCTTCTTTTAACTGAAGAGCTTCTGTTTCACTATTTCTATAATTAAGCACTATATTAGCGCCTTCTTTGGCATATTTTATAGCAATTTCTCTACCTATACCTCTAGAAGCACCTGTAATTACTGCACATTTTCCTTGTAACATTAACTTACCTCCTGTTATTCAAAGCTTAAGCATTAATTTTATCAAGCTTTAAACTTTCAACTGTTTCTCTTAAAGATTTCAAATCTTCTACATTATAGATTTTTACATCTTTATTTATTTTCTTTACAAATCCAGTTAAAGTTTTACCTGGACCTACTTCTATAAAAGTATTAACTCCTCTGTCAATTAAATCTTTTATACTTTTTTCAAAAAGTACTGATGACATTATTTGTTGTCTTAATAACTCCTTAACATCATCACCTTCTTCATAAGGGCTTCCCTTTACATTAGAGTAAACTGTCTTTTTAAATTTATTTATATTTGCTTTTTGTAATTCTTCATAAAATTTATAACTAGCTTTTTCATATATAGAACTGTGGAAAGGTCCACTTACTTTTAAAGGTACTACCATTCCTTTTAGTTCTTTTCCTATTTTTATGCTAGCTTTTATTGCCTTGTGCTCCCCTGATATTACAACTTGACCAGGACAGTTATAGTTTGCACCTTCCACAAGTCCAAACTCACTAGCTCTTTTTATAAGTTCTTCAACTTTGTCATTATCAAGCTTTAGTACCGCTGCCATCGTTCCTTCTTCTGGGCTTACCTCTGAATCCATAATCTGTGCTCTTGTTTTTATAAGTTTCATCCCATCTTCAAAAGAAAGCATTCCACCATATACTAAAGCTCCATATTCTCCTAAAGATAATCCTAAAGAATAGTCAGCTTCAACCCCTGACTCCTCCAAAGCTTTTTGGCAGGCTAGAGATGTTAGCATTATTGCAGGCTGGCTATTTTTAGTTCTAGTTAATTCTTCAATAGAACCATTAAAAATTAAATCCTTTATAGGCATATCTAGAATTTCTTCACCTTTATCAAATATGTTTTTGCAACTTTCTATGTTTTCATATAAATCTTTTCCCATATTTATATATTGGGAACCTTGGCCTGGAAAAAGAAATGCTATTTTATTACTCATTGCAAACCCTCCCAAGTACTAAGTCTAGTTCACTTATTAATTCATCTATAATTTCTTTACAAGTTTGCTTTTTACTAACAAGCCCTGCTATTTGACCTGCCATAACACTACCGTTATTAACATCACCATCTACTACAGCTTTTCTTAGAGCTCCTTTTCCTAAAGCTTCTATTTCTTCTGGGTTAGCATTAGTTTTTTCAAGTTTTATATACTCTCTAGTAAGTTTATTTCTTAAAACTCTAACTGGATGAGATGTACTTGTTCCTGTAACTTCAGTATCTATATCTTTTGCGTTTAAAACTCTATCTTTATAATTTTCATGAACCTTGCATTCTTTTGATACTAAAAATCTAGTTCCCATTTGGACTCCACAAGCTCCAAGCATAAATGATGCTGCTATACCTCTTCCATCACCTATACCTCCTGCTGCTATTACAGGGATATCCACTGCATCCACAACTTGTGGTACTAAACTCATAGTTGTCAATTGACCAATATGACCTCCTGCTTCCATCCCTTCTACTATAACTGCATCTGCACCGAATTTTTCCATTCTTTTTGCAATTGCTACAGAAGGGACAACAGGTATTACTTTCACATTGTGTTTTTTCCAATTTTCAATGTATTTTCCAGGACTTCCTGCCCCAGTTGTTACTACAGCAACTTGTTCATCACATACTAACTTTGCAATTTCGTCAATATTGTCTCTCATAAGCATTATGTTTATGCCAAAAGGCTTTTTAGTAAGTGATTTAGTTTTTTTGATTTCAGCTCTAACGTCTTCTGTATCCCCTACTCCACTTATAATTCCTAGGCCTCCTGCTTCACTAACCGCTGCTGCTAAAGTAGCATCTGATATCCAAGCCATACCGCCTTGAATTATTGGATATTTTATATTTAGTAATTCTGTTATCCTTGAAGTTTTCATATTTCCTCCTGTAACCATATCTTATTATTTTGTCTTTTCTTCTATATAGTTAACTACGTCCTTTATAGTTTTCATACTTTCTGGTGCTTCTACTTCTATTCCAAATTCTTCTTCTATTTCTATTATTAATTGGAATGTGTCTAATGAGTCTATTCCTAAAGATGCAAAAGTACTGTCTAATTTTATTTCATCTCTCTCTATTGATAAGTTTTCTTCCATTATTCCTTGTAATTTTTCAAATATCATTTTTTTATCCTCCATAAATTTAATAATTTTTATTATTTTCGTAATCTTAATTTACTTTCTTACTTTAGTTATCTTAGTTAGTTCTTTAATCTTAGTTAATCTTGTTAATTTTAAATTTCCTAAATTTTAATTTATTTTCAAATTAAATAGCCCAATTTATTAAAGTTGCTCCATAAGTAAGGCCTGCACCAAATCCGACTAATATAATTTTACTATCTTTTTTTAATAATCCTTTTTCATTCATATCACTAAGTGCAATTGGTATAGATGCTCCTGAAGTATTTCCATACTCCTCCATATTCATATAAAACTTATCTATATCTACTTTTAACTTTTTAGCAGCATATTGAATAATTCTTACATTTGCTTGATGCGGAATTATATAATCAATATCATTAATATCTAAATTATTTTCTTCCAGTATTTTATTAATTGAATTTACTATAACAGAGATAGCAAACTTAAATATTTCACCACCGTCCATTCTTAATTTAGAATCTCTAATGATTTTGCTTTCTACAAATGGACTATCTACATCATTACCTCCAATTGTTAAACATTCATATTTTTCTCCTACTGATTTGCAAAAAGAGCTTATAAGTCCTATGTTATCACTTTTTGATAAAACAGCTGCTCCTGCACCATCACCAAATAATACACACGTAGATCTATCTTCCCAGTCAAGTGACTTTGAAAGATTTTCAGCGCCTATAACTAGAGCGTGTTTGTAATTATTTGATCCTATCATAGCTTTTGCCACATCTAATCCATATATAAATCCAGAACAAGCAGCGCTTATATCAAAGGCAAGGGCATTATCTGCACCTATAATACTTTGAACTATGCATGCAGTAGATGGAGTAAACATATCTGGTGTACAAGTTGCAACTATTAACAAATCCACATCCAATGGACTTATATTTGCATTTTCCAAAGCTTTTTCACCAGCTTTTGCTGCCATATCAGATGTATTCTCGCCTTTAGAAATATATCTACTTTTTATGCCAGTTCGTGAATAAATCCATTCGTCACTAGTATCAATGATTTCACTTAACTGATCATTAGTAACTAAATTGGAAGGTGTGTATTTTCCTAAACCTTCTATAATTACCTCTTTCATAGATTTCTCCTTCTTTTATCTTTGAATTTAAAATATCTTGATTGTCAAAATATAATATTCAAAATAATCTAAAGTTATTAATAAATTAATAATTTAGCTTTATTTTGATATTCAAACTATATTACATCCAAATGAATAAGTCAACCTCTTTTACATAAATTTTTCTCTTGTAATTAATTGTTATTTTTCTCTTATTATAGTCATAGCGTTGGCAATAGCGTAATCTTTACCATGAGATATTGATACCTTTATTTCTAAAACATCATGATTTTTACATATTTGTTCTAAGTTGTTATGTGTTTTTACTATAGGCTTTCCTAATTCATCTCTTAGTACTTCTATATCTTTTAAATTGTATCCCCTTATACCTAATCCCAAAGATTTACTAATCGCTTCTTTTGCTGCGAAATTTCCAGCTATAGTTTCTGCTCTATATCCTTTTGATTCAAATAATTCTATTTCTTTATCTGTAAATAGCTTTTTTAAGAAGGTTTCTCTTTTTACTAATGCTTTTTTTATTCTTTCGATTTCTATAATATCTATTCCTATATCTAAAATATTCATAATTTCCTCCGTATATATACATCTTTATAATTTATAATTATCTATTTTTTTATTTATAATTATACATTTTAACATTAAATTTCCACAAACTATAAATTATTATAATAAAGATTAAGTTTCTAACTAAAAAGAAAGCTATCTTAAAATATTTTTAATCATTTTAAGATAGCCTTCTATATGTTATCTAGTAATTAGAAATTTATTCTTCACAAGTTTCTGCTACTTGCTTTTCTATATCCTCTAATATATCTTCATCATTTTTTAATTTAGAGTATGAAACTTCACCATAATAAGCCTTTAAGTACATTTCTTTTATTTCTGAGAATAAAGGATATCTTGGGTTAGCACCTGTACATTGATCATCAAATGCCTGTTCTACCATTAGATCCAAGTTTTCTAGAAATGCTTTTTCATCTATACCAAACTCTTTTATAGTTTCTGGTATATTTACCTTAGCTTTTAGTTCTTTTATTTTTAATTGTAATTTATCAAATTTTTCTTCATCATCTTTTCCTTCTATTCCTATAAAGGTAGCTACCTCAGCATATCTTTTTAACATATTTGGATATTCATATTGTGGGAATGTACCCATTTTTCTTGGTGCTGAGTTAACATTAAAGTCTAATACTAAATTTATTAATAATGCATTTGCTACACCATGTGGTATATGATGGAATGCTCCTAATTTATGAGCAAGGGAGTGACAAACACCTAAAAATGCATTTGCAAATGCCATACCTGCCATTGTTGAAGCATGAGCCATTTTTTCTCTTGCCTTAGGATCACTAGCACCATTTTCATAGGCTCTTGGCAAATATTCAAATATAGATTTAGTTGCTTGTAGGGCTAATCCATCTGTAAATTCAGTTTGAAGCATAGCTGCATAAGCCTCTAGTGAATGTGTTAGAGCATCTATCCCCGAGGCTGCAGTTAATCCCTTTGGTTGATTCATCATCATATCTGCATCTACTATAGCCATAGTTGGCATTAACTCATAATCTGCAAGTGGATATTTGTGGCCTGTTGTGTCATCTGTTATAACTGCAAATGGAGTAACTTCTGACCCAGTCCCTGAAGAAGTTGGTATTGATACCATCATAGCCTTTTGACCCATTTTAGGGAATTCATATACTCTTTTTCTTATATCCATAAACCTCATTGCCAAATCCATGAAATCTATTTCAGGATGTTCATACATAACCCACATAATTTTAGCTGCATCCATTGCTGATCCTCCGCCAATTGCAATTATACAGTCTGGAACAAATGCTTGTAATTGTTCAGCACCCTTTTTAGCTGTGCTTAATGTTGGGTCTGGTTTAACTTCATAAAAAGTTGTGTGCTTAATACCCATAGCATCTAATTCATCTGTTACTGGTTTTGTATATCCATTACCATATAAGAATTCATCTGTTACTATAAATACTTTTTTACAATCATAATATTGTTTTCCAAGTTCTTGTATAGCCACACCTAAGCATCCTTTTTTAATATAAGTTTTGGCTGGTGTTCTAAACCAAAGCATATTTTCTCTCCTTTCAGCCACTGTTTTAGTATTTAGTAGTTGAAGTGGCCCAACTTGCCCAGAGAAAGAGTTATTTCCCCAAGAACCACAGCCTAATGTTAATGATGGAGCTAGTTTAAAGTTATATAAATCTCCTATACCACCTTGAGATGATGGAGTATTAACTAATATACGACAAGTTTTCATTTCTCGTTGGAATTTTTCAAGTTTTTCTTTGTTGTTTACAACGTCTAAATAAATTCCTGCTGTATGGCCTATACCTCCACCTTTTACAAGGTCATCTGCTTTTTGTACTGCATCGTCAAAATCTTTTGCTTTATACATTGTTAATAGTGGGAATAATTTTTCATGGGATAATGGTTCCGATATGTCTGTTGATGTAGCTTCTCCTATAATTAGTTTTGTATCTCCAGGTAATTCAAATCCTGCTTCTTCAGCCACTTCTGTAGCTGGCCTACCTACCAACTTGGCATTCATAGTTCCAGCTGGTCCAAGTACTATTTCCTTTAATTGTTCTAATTCTTTATTTTCAGGTATATAAGCTTTTCTAGCTATAAATTCATTTTTAACCTCATCATATATTGATAAATCAACTATAACTGATTGTTCTGATGCACATATTGTGCCATTGTCGAATGTTTTGGAATGTATTATAGAAGACACTGCCATTTTTATGTCACAAGAAGAGTCAAGTATTATTGGTGTGTTACCCGAGCCAACCCCTATAGCTGGTTTTCCTGAAGAATAAGCTGCTTTAACCATTCCTGGTCCTCCTGTAGCTAATATCATGTCTGCTTCTTTCATTATTTCTCCAGATAACTCTACTGATGGTTCATCAATCCAGCCTATTATATTTTCTGGTGCTCCAGCTTTCACAGCTGCATTTAGTACAATTTTAGCAGCCTCAATTGTACAATTTTTTGCTCTTGGATGTGGAGAAAACACTATCCCATTTCTACTTTTTAAGGCTATTAAGCTTTTAAATATTGCTGTAGATGTAGGGTTTGTAGTTGGAATTATACCCGCTAATACTCCTACTGGTTCATAAATCTTTGTAATCCCAAAACCTTCATTTTTTTCTATTACTCCACAAGTTTGGGTATTTTTATAAGCGTTGTAAATATACTCAGATGCATAATGATTTTTTATAACCTTATCTTCTGCAACACCTATTCCAGTTTCTTTAACTGCCATTTTTGCAAGATGTATTCTTTGTTTATTCGCTTCCATTGCAGCTTCAAAAAATATTTTGTCAACTTGCTCTTGAGTAAACAGTGAAAATTGTGCTTGAGCTTTCCTTACTTGCTCCATTTTTTCTTTTAATGTTTCAACATTATTTACCACCATAAATTAAAAACTCTCCTTTTATTTTTTTTGGCTCTTGTTGATTAATTTATTGCTGATAATTTGATATTAGCATAATTTCAACCTAATCAAAACAATTTTTCAGGACTATTATTTAACAATCTAATATATTTTGTCATTATGTTTTATAAATAATAAATTATATGTATTAATAAATATTTAACATTTATTAGATAAAATTCATGTTAGATATATGGGTAAAATCTTTTTAAATTATATTAATCATATATATTAAATATTAAGTAATTTGAATAATTAATTTAGTTTTATTCATTTTTCTAGTTTATGTAATATACTTTCATTAGTTTATTTATATAACTACATATAAAACCTACACACTACTTCGTGTTTTATCTTGTTTATATTTTTCTATTTTTCTAGTTAAAAAAAAGATTATATTGTATACATTTTAATAAAATCTTTGATGTTATTCATAATAAATTTATATCAATTAACAACTTTGTAAATAAAATTTAACATTATTATAAGATGTTTATTTAGATATATTTTTATTTTTATTATTTTCTTATAGAATTCCTCTAATTTATTTTTTGTTTCATAAAAAAAAGCCAAAGGTATAACCCTTCAGCTTATTTCCATTTACTATTTTACATATAAAATAATTAAATTTTAACTTTTATATTAAAGGTATCACTATACTTTTATTATTATAAGTCTTTACTTCTACAGGTACCTTATATACCTCTTCAATATTTTTAGGAGACATTATCTCTATTCCACCATAATTGTATATTTTTCTGTCTTTCAAAAATATGAATTTATCACAATATCTTAAAGCTAAATTTAAATCATGTATTACAATTATTACGGATATATTATTTTCATGGGCAATCTCATTAACCGTCTTTAATACTTCAAGTTGATTTTTTAAATCTAAGTTACTTGTTGGCTCATCTAGTAATAATACTTTAGGTTGTTGCGCTAAAGCTCTAGCTAGCATTACTTTTTGCAACTCTCCTCCACTAAGCTCATCTAAATATCTCAATGAAAAATTTTCTAATCCCATTCTTTTTATTATATCTTCAACAATCTTTATATCTTCTTTAGTTTCACTAACTTTTATATAGGGCTTTCTCCCCAATAATATAGCATCAAATACAGTAAATTTAGTGGCTTCATTTTTTTGAGCTACATAGGCTATCTTCTTCGCAATATCTCCTTGTTTTAACTGAAGCACATCTTCACCTTCCACATAAACACTTCCATGTTGTGGAGAAATAATTCTGTTTAAACATTTTAACATAGTGCTTTTTCCTGCTCCATTATTGCCAAGTACTGCTATGCACTCTCCATGTTCCACATCAAATTTTATGTCATCTAAAATATTAGCATTATTTTTATATGAAAATTTTAAGGAATCTATTTTCATCATTATTTTTCAACTCCTTTAAATAAAATATATAAAAATAGTGGAGCTCCCATAAAGGATGTTATAGTTCCTATTGGTAAAATAATTGGAGATATAACCATCCTAGCTATAGTATCACTAAATAACAATAAGAATGCTCCCAATATGGCTGATGCAGGTATTAAATATCTATAGTCGTTTCCTACAAATTTTCTCATTATATGAGGTGCTATTAAACCTATAAAGTTAATTATTCCGACAAAAGACACAATAACTGATGCTGTTAAAGAACTTATTACCATACCTACAATTCTCATAGTTGATACATTTACTCCTAATCCTTTTGCTGTTTGTTCTCCACTTTCTAACGCATTATAGTTCCAGCGATTGTACATAAAATATATAAGTGCCAGCCCAGATACTACTGTTACAATTAATATTTCTCTCCAGGAAGCCCTCCCTAAATCTCCAAAAGTCCAAAATACTATGGCTGCAACTTGAACATCATTGGCGAAATACTGAATTAAAGCTGTAGCTCCAGAAAATAATGAACTTATGGCAACTCCTGCAAGTACCATTGTTTCAGGTGTTACTTTTTTAAATCTAGAGAGTAGTAAAATAACAACTGTGGCTCCCATAGATCCAATAAAAGCACATATGCTTGTCATATAAGGATTACTTATTGCTACAGCATCTGCTGTATTGCTTTGTATAGAACCTGCTCCAAAATATACAATAGCCAAAGCTGCTCCAAAGGCTGCACCTTGAGATACTCCTAATGTTGACGCTGATGCTAAAGGATTTTTTAGAATACTTTGCATTATACATCCTGTAATAGCCAATCCTATTCCTGATACTATTGCCATAGCAACTCGTGGTAATCTTATATTATATAAAAGCATATTGCTCTGTTTGCTACCTTGTCCTATAAGAGTTTTAATTACTTCAATTACAGACAAATTAGATGAACCGACACTAATTGCATATAGTCCCATCCCAGCAGTAAGTAAAAATATAATAAATAATATTAACCTTTTTTTATAAACATACTGATTATAGTCATTTAATACTCGATGTTGTTTAATTGCTAACATCTAATCACTCTCCAATAGTAATAGGCCCAAATCCTAATCCTTCTTTTTCAAAATCACTATATAACTTTTTACCTAAGAACTTTTGGTAGATTTCATCAGCTTTTTCTTTAACATTTACATCTTTAAATTGTTCTGGATATATTATAGAACCTGCGTAGTAAGCATCTGCAATGGCAATTTCCACATTAGTTGTATACCAATTATAAGATGGTTGAGAATAAACTTTCTTATTTTTTACAGCACTTAAGGAATTATAAAAATCAGGATTTTTCTTATAATCTTTATTTACTAATTTCATATTTTGAGGATTTAAAAATATTATATCTGGGTCCCATGTAGACACTTTTTCTAAATCCACCAATAAAGCACCCTCTTTCTTAGTTTCATCTACTACATTTTTTGCATTTATTGCCTCAAAAGGAGGATATTTTCCGTAAGTTCCTTCAAATCCATGCTCTCCTCTAAAACTTACTGCACCAGTGTATACTGTTGGTTTATTTTTATCATCTATATCCTTAGTTCTATCATCTAAATCTTTTTCTAATTCATCCATATATGTAATTAATTCTTTAGCTCTATCTTGTTTACCAATAACTTCACCTATTAATTCCAATGATTTATCCATGTTTTTATCAAATATACCGTTATAAGAAACTGTAACTACAGGAACTCCAGTTTTTTCAGTAAGATCTTGTGCCATATCTTTATCATAAGCAGCTATAATAACATCTGGTTTTGCTTTTATTATTTCTTCTTGATAGGCAGTGCTACCATTACTTCCTCCTTCACCTACTACAGGTAATTTAGCAAGTTCTGGATAAACATAACTATATGGTCTAGCTATACTAACTTCACCTTCTAAATTTTCTACCCCTACTACCTTATCAGTTCCCTGCATATAACTTACCATTCTTAGGGCTCCCGCACCTAAAGCTATAATAGAATCTGATTCACTAGGTATTTCAACTTCTCTTCCTAAAACATCTGTTACTTTTTTTGTTTTAGCCTCATCTTTTTCTTTTTCATTGGAAGTCTGACTGCATCCTGTAATTGACAACATTAATATAAGTAACATAGGTAAAATACGTTTAATAATTTTCATTTTTCTCCCCCTATTTATCTCTTTTGTTTGTATATTTTAACTTTTACCATCCTCTGTTATATGAATTAAAGCAATCTTCACACACTGTTTTGCTACCTTGTAAATGCATTTTATGCTCTGGTGCTTTTTCTTTACAGCATTCACATTCTACACTAGTAAAAATACGTGCTTGTTCTGGTAAATCAAATTTGGGTACAGAAAAATCAAATACTTCATCTATAGGTCCCTCTAAAATAAATTTTTGCTTTTCTTGTCTGTCATCTGTATGACTTACTCCTTTAAAATAAAGACGTAATTTTTCACCATTTTTTCTATTAAAAAATGAAAATGCTTGTTTTCCTGTTCCTCTATAAATCAAGTTTCCTTTACCTATGGAACACCCTAATAAAGATTGAATTGCGTCTACACCACAAGCATCATTTTCTGTAATACAAACTATTTCCTCATCTTGCGCACATCCAATACCCATTTTTTCCATTGCTGCATCACACGCTCTTACTCCTATTGCAAGACCTGGACACTCATGTCCATGAAAACCTACTGCTTTTTCCCATAATTCTTTCTTCATCTTATATCCTCCTATACTTGCCAATATATAGTTGCTATAGTTGTGTTTACTTTTTCAACAACCAGTCCATCTTTACATATTGACTCTAAATATTTTTTTATAATTTTTTCTTCCTCTAAAGTGATTTCCTTGTATGATTTAATTCTGTTTATATATAATCCAAAAGCTTCTTCAAGTGTTTTTTCCATATTCCATACTTGTTTTTCATATTCCACCTTTGGCTCATATCCTTGTAGCCATAACATCTCAAATGCATAGGCAATGTCCATATCACAACTTTCTATGTTTTTATTTATACCTACAAGTTCTTTTACTTTTTCAGACACTGGATCATTTCTTCTTGTAGGCTTACACAATACACAGTATTTTTTACTAGCCTTTGATAGCTTTTCAAAAGTTTCTGCACTATTTATAGCTGGTGTCATATGAGCAAAAACTAAATCAAACTTAGTGTTAAATCCATGCTTTGATAAATCAAAGTTACTCCAGTCTTCGCAGTAAAACTTCGTATTGCTTGCTTTATATATTTCTTTATTTTTGTTTGCATTTTCAATCATCTTTGGTGATAAATCAATTCCTATAATACTTTCACATAAATTGGATAAAGCCATGGAATACTTTCCACTACCACAACCCACATCTAAAACTTGAAAACTAGAATTTATCATATTATTGTCTAATATTAACTTTAAAAATTGGCTATCTTCTACTGTAGGTACTGTAAACTTATTAAAACTTGGTGCCATACAATCCCACAAATCCACACTTGCCTTTTTGTTAAAATCGCTGTTTTTCCATTTGTTACGAATATTATCTAATTCCATTTAACCCCTCCATATAATAAAAAAAGACGCCATTAAATTAGCGTCTTCATAACATTTTTTTAGCCTTCAGGCTAAAGATTATCTCATCATTAAATTTTTCCATTATTTTTTTAAATAACATCATTCAATATTAATAATAATTTAACTATTTAAGTTTATGTGTTGCAAATGTAACACTTTTATCACTTTTTCAAAAAAATTGATGTTTTTTAACGAAAATTAATATAAGATTTAAATTAGTAAGGCATTTAATCGAATAGGTGGTGAATATGATGATTGATGTATGTAAAGATATAAATTTGCTGACTAAATTTAATATATTTTCAAAATTTCCATTAGATCAGTTAGAACATCTTTTAAACTGCTGTGGCGCATATTATAAATGCTATGAAAAAAATGAAGTTATTTATTTTCAAGGGGATGAAATAAATTTTCTATGCATAATAATCTCAGGAAGTGTTTCCATAGAAAAAGTAGATATCTTTGGAAATAATACATATATGCTAGATTTTTATTCAGGGAATTTTTTCGGTGAACAAATGGTTCTAGACACACCTTCCATAAGTCCCTACACTTATAAATGCTCTACAAAATGTAAAATTTTATGTCTTCCTTTTCATAAAAATATAGCACTAATAATTGTAAAAATACTTGTGAGTGTAGAGTTTTGTTTAGAGAGAACTTACTCAACCAAATTGCTGAAAATAATGTATTATTTATAAATAAACTTGAAGTCTTATCAAAGAAAAGTATTCGTGAAAAAATAATGACATTTCTAATTAATGAATCAGAAAAGTGTAATTCTAGCAAAGTTCAAATTCCATTTAGCAAATCAAAATTTGCTGATTATTTGGGGGTAAATAGATCTTCACTAATGAGAGAATTATCTAATATGAAAATTGATGGATTAATTGAGTTAAATAATAAAACTTTTACTATTTTAAAATAGTTACTTGTTTATCATTTAATAAATATTAAATATATTATAAACTTATGTTAACAAAATAAAAGTATTATCAATTCTATTATTGATAATACTTTTATTTCGTTACTCACATTCAAATGTATTACAACATGCATTTTGAACATCTATTTGAACATTATCTGCATGACAACCTTTATTTTCATTATGTACACAGTTATATGCCTCACATTTTATATTACATACATCTGTATTTAGGGCATCTATACTATTCACAAAGCTACTTTTGGCTTTATCTACAAAAGTTGTACAAGTAGTATCTAAATTTTCTACTGCACTACGTCCGCCTACATTTATGGCACCCGCCTTACATTCATAGCCAAAATTATGTGCACAATTTGTTACATTACAGCTTAAATCTCCACTCTGCATTCTTTTACCTCCTTAGAACTATTTTTTATATTATTTCCAAAAAATCAAAAGAAAATTCTAATTCAAATGTAATACTATGGGCACTTGACCATATTGCTATTACAGAAACTTCTTTAATATTAAAAGGTAAATTTATACATGGTTAATAAATCTATTATTATGAATAATATTAATAATAGACTTTTTTACTATGGAGGACTAACAATGAGAAAAGCAATTATATGCCTGCTTATTTTTTCTATAACTTTTACAAGTATGGGGTTTAACTTTAATAAAGTTTATGGTCAAAATCTTCTACTTGAATCTAGTAACCAACAACCAGTTAATAAAGAAACAAAATATTTATCTCAACTACAAAGTATTTTTAGCCAATTAGATATACTTGCTGCAAACACATTGGACAAAATAACTAATAATGAAAATAAAACTCCCCTTGTAAAAGATGCTTCTTTTATAAAATCTCAGATTAAAGAATTAAGACTAGAGTTATCAGATTATCATAAAACAGAAAGTGGAGATATAGAAAAAAATCCTATATCACTAGCACTTTTAAATTCATTGAACTTCTACAGTATGTCACTTTCATATTTGTTATCAGTTATCGATGCTACTGATTCCTCTTCTGAAAGTAAGGCCTTACAATATTATTACACAAACAAATCTCTTGGGGATTATATGTTATTATGGGTTGAAAATCAATTAAACAAAAAATAATCACTAAGTTTATAAACTTAGTGATTATTTTTTTCATATCTATTCAGGATAACGTTATCCACAAGTCATATTTTTTCTATTGTTTATTTATCCCCAATATCAATAGTAAAATTATGTATTTATGTGCATAAATCAAATTTATTAACTAATATGTTTGCATTATTATTACCGCTAATACCTAGTTTTCTATCATCATATAATGCTATTCACATAAATATATTCCCAAAGGCTTAGGTTTTTTATTATAATCTTTTGACGGTTTAAAGCTTATATATATTTTATTTTCATTACCATTAGGATTACTTCTAACCTTTATTCCCTCTGCTTCAAGTTTTCCAACATAATCATCTTTTATTTTTATAGTTCTTTCATGGTTATAATCTCCATTATTAGTATATGAGTATTTATAAATGGTAGGTATTTCTCCTTCATCCCCGCCATAAATATATATATAATGTGAGTTCGATTCTGTAATATCAAATCCTTGAAAAGATCCATTAGGACATTGCAAATCTGTAAAATAAGTTACTTGAGATGATTTAAAATTATTTATATCCATTTTATCAATTGATGTTGAATTTAATCTATGATTAATTTCATCAAGTTTATATACACCATAATAAGTAGTTTTATTTAAATCATCTATCTGCGTTCTAAAACAAATTCGATTACTCTTATCCGAGATTGCTACAGCACTTCTAAATGCATTTCCTTTTGGTTTTGTTGAAATATTTTCTATATTTGTTATAGTTTTTATTTCACCAACCCTTGCTCCTGTTGGGCAACTAGAATCTACTATGTATTCTATTCTCGATATATCCTTGGACCAATAATAAATTTTTCCATTTGCATTTGATCTTTTATTTACTGTATTGCCTATCCATATATAAGTTTTATTTTTATCTGTTATTACTTCAATGGACTCCCCGTGTCCGTAGTTTTCTAAAATTATATAATCCTTCACATATGCTTTCTTTCCAGATATTATGCATCTAGAAAGATATGTATGCTGTCTTTCTCTTTGAGTTACAAATACCTCATCTTTATTTCCAAAATCAAAGTTTTGCAAAGCCTTTTTGCTAACTAATCCTGATATTTCAAATACTTTTTCTACAGTTTTATTATTAACTGTATGAGAATATATGTTATTAGTAAGCATGATCAAATATATAAAAAATCCTACAATAACTATTATTGTAGTATAAATATTATTTTTGGGTTTTCTCATAATTCACCTCTAAATGCCCATTTTAAAATAGATATAAATCATCAAATTTTGATTTATATCTATTTTGCTCTATTGATGATTTAATTATTTATTCTGAATGTAATATCATCAATAATTGGCAATTTAGATTAGTTATAAATCCTTAGTATATAAAAATAACTACTAAATTATAGTTTAGTAGTTATTTTTAATATTATTAATAATCAAACATATTATATTATAATCTCTATATATGTTCCCTTGTCTAATCTACTATTAATTGTAATCTCACCGTCGTGTGCATTTATCACTTCCTTGGCAATTGCCATTCCTAAACCTGATCCTTTGTGATTTTCTCCTGTATTAGTTCCTCTATAATATCTGTCAAAAACATGTTTTAAGTCTTTTTCACTTATTCCCTTACCATTATCGCTGATTACTATATGAGTTTTATCTTCTTTGAATATTTTAACTAAAATCTTAACATCTTCATCATTATGAACTAAAGCATTGTATAATAAGTTATTTATTACTCTTTGCATAAGTAATTTATCTAGATTCATAATTATTGTTTCATCTTTACTTTCAAACTCAATATATCTTTCACTATATTTTGAGTCATTTAATATATCTATAACTAAGTTTTTGACTAAACTAACTATATTTACGTTTTCTTTTTTTAATATGGATTTACTATTTTTTAGCTTTATATTTAAGTTTAAATCATCTACAAGCTCTTTTATATATTCTGCTTTATTGTTTATAATACCAGCATAAGATTTTATATCTTCCTTAGAAAAATTATAATCTTCTTCTAAAAACTCTGCATATCCTTTTATTGATGAAAGAGGTGTTTTTATATCATGAGAAATATTTGCAATCCAATCTTCTTTCATTTTATCTATTTTCTTTCTTTCCAATTCATTTTCATTAAGCTTATCTGATAAACTATTTAGTTTTTTTAAAACATTGGAATACAACCCTTTTTCAGTGTAGTTAACTTCGTAATTATTTTTATGCAAATCGTCTACTGCATCAATAATATTATTTACTGGTTTTGTAAGTGATTTGCTAAAAATATATCCAAAAATTATTGCCATTATAAGATCCACTACTAACACTACTATCATTGCATATTTTATATAATTTATCATAGTATCTGTTTCTGTTATTAAAATATATTTCTGAATATTTTTCCTAGGAAATCCTATTAAATATGTATATGTAGTATTGTTTATGTTTTTAGATCCAGCTAATATTTGAGACTGATCTCCTAGACCACCGGCATACTTGTATCCATTTATTACTTCTATAGTATTATATTTATCTTTTATCTCTTCAGGCTTGTCATAACTATATACTTCTTTATTATTTTCATTTAATATTTGTATCCATGCATCTTTTCCATTTAATAGTTTTTGGCCATTTTTACTTATATGTGGATGAGTATTATCTTCTATCTCAATATATTGCTGAAAATTCCTAACAAATTCTGATATATGATAATTGCTTGGTGTAGTAATATTTTTATTAAATAATAATGTAAGAAGTACAATAATATTAATCAAAACTACTGAAATTGCAACTATTACTATACTTAAAACATATCTAAAAGTTAATTTTATTTTCATAGTTATTTATCCTTTATTTGAAGTTTATAACCTAATCCTTTTACATTTAGAATATATTCTGGCTTAGATGGATTTTCTTCTAACTTCTCTCTAAGTTTTCTTATATGGACCATAATTGTATTATCAAATCCTATAAAATCTTCTCCCCATACTTCATCACAAAATCTTTCTTTACTTATTATTTGGTTTTTGTGCTTTATCATATATAAAAACATTTTATATTCCTTAGGTTTTAAATCTACTTGCTCTCCATTTTTCTTTACTTCCATTTTTTCTTCGTCTATTTCAAAAGGAGGCTCCGTTATTTTCTCATACCTATAAGGCTTACTACTATTTATCATCATGTTTTTTGTAAGCTGAATTTTCACTCTAAGAGCTACTTCTTTTGGACTAAATGGCTTAGTAATATAGTCGTCTGCACCTATGGCAAGACCCATTATTCTATCCAATTCTTCTCCCTTTGCTGATAAAAATAATATCGGCATATTAGATGTTTTTCTTATTGTTTTACAAATATCGTAACCTTCCATATCTGGTAACATAACATCTAGTATAGCTAAATCTGGATTAATCTCTTCATAAAGATTTATAGCCCTTTTACCACTTTCTGCAGTATATATTTCTTCAAAACCTTCTTTTATTAAGACCATTTTTAGTAAGTTTAATATTTCAACTTCATCATCTACTATAAGTATTTTGCTATTTTTTATATTTTTATCCATTTTCCCCTCCACAGTATTTTTATTATATTTAGTATACCAAAAAAGAGAAAATCAAAAACTTTTCTCTTCTATATTATATTTCATTTAAAAATCTTTTTTTAGTTAAAATGTAAAGAACCACTGTGAATACAAATGTAATTCCTAAAAAAAACTACTAAGGTATGAATTTAGTAGTTTTTGTATATATATTAAGATTTTAAAAAGGGGGTTAAAATCTTTTGGGGGCATATTCTAATTTTATAGATAATTTTCTATATTTGATTTGATTACATCTTTAGGTAAGAAACCAACCATTGTTTCTACTGGCTGTCCATTTTTTATTATAGCCATTGTTGGTATTGATTGGATTCCATACTCGCTTGCAATATCCACACTTTGGTCCACATCAACTTTTATAAATTGTGTTTTTCCTTCCATTTCATTTGATAATTCTTCAAATATTGGTGCTAGCATTTTGCAAGGTCCACACCAATTTGCAAAGAAATCTACTACTACTACTCCTTCTTCTTTTATTGTTTCCTTAAATTCATTTGAGTTAACTATTTTAGCCATTTTTCATCTCTCCCATTTATTATTAATTATTTATTATTTCTTCTTTGTTCATCTAAATATGATACTGCAGAAAGGGCTGCTATATTACCTTCTCCTGCCGCTTTTATATATTGATATGGTGTACCAACTATATCTCCTGCTGCAAAACACCCTTTTAAATTTGTACTCATTTTTCTATCTACGTCTATATGATTTCCATCTAATTGTAAACCTGGTACTAATTGACCTGGAGATATACTATCTCTAAGTATAAATATACCATCAGTTTCTATTTCTCTATCTTTTAATACTAGTTTTTCTACGAATTTCTCTCCTACTATTTCTACTGGAGTGTCTTTTATCACTTCTATAGAAGAATCTACCTCTACTTCTTCTTTGTACATAGGTATGTAGTATACCTTTGAGGCTACTTGAGCTATAAAGTTGGCTTCTGACTCTTCATGTTTATTATAAGAAATTATGGTAACTACTTTGTCTTTGTATAAAGGAGCATCACATGTTGCACAGTATCCTACCCCTCTACCTAAAAACTCTTCTTCTCCTTTTAAAGGTTTCCCAAAGTTTACTCCTGTTGCTAGTATTACAGTCTTTGCTTCATAGTTATTGTTTGTTCCCATTAGAGCAAAATAATCGCCCATTGAATATATGTTATTTATTTTATCTTCTGTTATATCTATGTCCATTGATTCTAAGTGTTTGGCAAACTCATCTCTTATTTCTAATCCACTTTTTCCATAAAATCCTAGGTAGTTATTAACTTTATGAGCCTTTACTAGTTTTTGACTTATTTCTTTGCTACCAAATATTTTAAATGTTTTTTTTCTTATACTTGCATTCAAAGCTGCAGATACACCTGCTGGCCCACTTCCTATTATTGCTATATCTATTCTATCGCTCATTTTTGTACCTCCTGATTATTTTAATAAGTTTTCTATATCATCTTTGATCTTTAATGGTTCTACTGTTGGTGCATATCTTTTTACTATATTACCTTCTGAATCTATTAAGAACTTTGTAAAATTCCATTTTATCTCTTTACTTAAAAGTCCTTTTGCTTCATTTTTTAAGTATTTATATAAAGGATGTGCATTCTTACCATTTACATCTATTTTTTCAAACATTGTAAAACTTACTCCATAATTTAATTGACAAAATTCGTGTATTTCTTCATTACTACCTTTTTCTTGGTTTGCAAATTGATTACAAGGAAATCCTAAAATTTCTAATCCTTGATCTTTATACTCTTTGTATAATGCTTCTAAACCTTCAAACTGTGGAGTTAATCCACATTTGCTTGCTGTATTTACAACTAATACAACCTTTCCTTTATAATCACTCATACTTACTTCTTGCCCATTCATTTTATTTGCTTTAAAATTGTAAAATTCCATTATTAATTTCTCCTATTTGTAATTTACCCAAATTTAATTTAGTTCAATCAATTATTTTATATTTTAGAGTTAAATTCTTTTTTGAATTTAACTCACTATTATTTTTAGTCTAACATATTTAACATTTTATCTATTTGTGTTTTTACACAAGATAAATCTAGGTCTTTCCCACAACATAGAGCGTATATTTCCTCTGGGACATGAAGTATTTCTTCTTTCATTGATCTTCCCTTTTCTGTTAACTCTACTGTAACGACTCTATCATCTTCTTTATTTCTATATTTTCTCACTAAATCCATGGATTCTAATTTTTTAACTACAGGTGTAAGTGTCCCAGAATCTAGATGTAATCTCTTGCCTAATTCTTTAAATCCTATTTTCTCATCTTCCCACATTACTAACATTGCCACATATTGTGTATAAGTTAGTCCATGCTTATCAAGTAATGGTTTATATCGTTTTATAACTTCTCTTGATAATGCATATAGAGAAAAACATAGTTGATTATCTAATTTTATTGATTCATATTTATCCAAATCACCAACTCCAATTTATATCAATTTAATTTGACTCAATTAATTTATGTTTTTATTATATATTTATATTTTCTGTGTGTCAAGGTTATTTATTAATTTTATATAAAATAAAAAAGCTGTGAAAACAATTTTATATAAATTGCAGCACAGCTCCTTCGTAAATAACAACATATAAGTACTATTCTTATAGTAATGTTTTTTTCTTATTATTAAATTCCTCTTTTGTTATTATCCCCTCATCTAATAATGATTTAAGGTTTCTCAATTGTTCTTGACTAGCTTTCTCATAGTTATTATTTTCATTTACTTTTGGTATTTGTTTGAAATTAAACTTCATCATTATTTTATCCATTTTAATTTGTTCCTCCTGTGATGTCATTGAACCTTCAATTATTTCCTTTCTTAATTTAACTACTTCTGGAGCTAGTCTAACACCAATACCATTGGACTTTATTCTTTCTAAAAAAAAGTAAAGACTATCACCATCAGTAACCTCCTTATTTAAATAATTAATTAAACTAGATTTTTGGTTTATTTCATAAACACCATTTTTATTTGGCACTCCATATTTATCTGATAATTGTATTTTCTTACCAATATAATTAAACCTAATTAAATCATACTTTCGTCTACCTGATTTGTATTTTGATCCTGTTCGGTCACGCATTTTTTTCATTTTATTATTTAATTTTGCTAATTTTTCATAACTCATAGATTTTATTTTACTTTTTAGATTATAGAAATCTTCTTCAGTCATTTCTATATCCCATTTAACTACTTTTATAAATCCATCTTCAATTTTAATAGCTCTAGATTTTTTTAATTGATTGTATGCAGTTGAAAAGTTGATATCACTAATTTCTAATACATTTGCCAATTCTCTTCTCATATCATAATTACTGTCTAAATCAACTAATTCTATATTTTTAAATATTTTAATTAAATCGTTTGAGTATTCCACATTGCCTAAATCAACTATATTATCATAGTATATGTTTGTATCTTCATCTATAATTTTTTTAAGATTTTTAGTATCTTTAATTTTAGCCCAAGATAAATCTATCTTTTTAGTTTTTAATTTTCTTAAAACTTCCATTAAATTTTCATCATCAACATTAGGCAGCGACTGTATTACCCATAAATTATTTACCTCATATTTAACACTATATTTCTGATTTTCCTTAGTGTCTATACAAATACCCTTTACATATACTTCATCTACTATACCTAAATATGGCAAAACTAAATTGGCAATCCCTATTTTTTTATTATTTTCATCATAGAAAATAGCCCTTATACTTCCGTCTATATGATATGTTGTATTATTTTTTACTTTTACAGTTATTTCTATAGCTCCTGTTTCACTAATTTCTAATTTTGTTTGTGTTGTTTCCATACCACTAAAAATTTCTTCTTTTGAAATTACATTTGAAATTACAGCTTTTGATAATTCACTCTGCAATTTTTTAAAACGGTTCACATTTTCAATTAAATTCCAACTTAAATTTGTTTTATCATTATTTAAACTTTGTCTTTCATCTTCTTGGTTTATATATTCTTTTTGATTATATTCAATATCTGAAGACAAACTTCTAGTTTTAGCTATCCGGTCTATTTCCATTTGACAACAGTTTCTTAATTTCTCTACACCATACCAAGAAGCTTGATTTTCTTCAAACTTAGCCTGTTCTTTTTCTTTTAATATTATTGTTTTTAACTTACTATTTAATTTTTTAATTGGTGATTTAATTAAGATTATTCCTATAGTAAAGACAGTTACACACAGTATCCCCATAAAATTCATTCCATAGTTTGAGATACCTGAGCCTCCATGACTCCATTCATAATATGACGTAGATATAAATATAAGACTAATTAAAGATATGATTGTAATTACAACTCCAATTTTCAACTTAAAATCTTTTTCTTTTTCCCTCTTTTCTAGTTCTTCTTTAATCGTTGTTTTTAATAAAATAATTATTGGTATTATAATCATAACTATCAATATTTTTAGCATATAAGCATTTATAATAAACTCGTTCATTATCCTAAATTCAAATAAATGATTTATAGCACAAAAAACAAACGCAACTATTATCCATAAGTAGCTGATTGTTTTTATAACATTTTTTTTATAATCCATGCTGATAACTCCTTCATTTTAATACAATTATTTGTATTCTACTAGAATCTTTATAATAGTTTATATTTTAACTATTTGTATTCTAATATTTGATTCATCTTCTTTCAATAATAGCATTTTCCCTTGTCTTGTACTGTCGAATTTAGTTGTTTAAGTTTTTTTTTATGTATTATTTGATATTTATTGTAAAAAAACTATCAAGCAACGAACTTGATAGTTTTTTAGATACTCATTTTTTTATTACTATTACAAATTATTTATACATATATGTCTGAGAATTCAATATTCATTCTGTCTATTTTAGCTTGAGTAAAATTCGTTATTGTAGCAGCCACTTCATCATTTTCCATCCTATCGGGCAAACTTATTACAAATTCACTACCTTTACTTAACTCACTATTAAGGCTTATTTCCCCACCATTTAATTCAACTAATGATTTTACTAAGAAGAGACCTATTCCACTTCCCTCATGTTCTGTTTTCATTTTATTCTTTACCTGTCCAAACCTTTCAAACACTCGATTCTGTTTTGATTTAGGTATTCCGATTCCATTATCTTTTATACTTATTTTTATATTATCCTTACAACTTATATTCACTTCAATATTTCCATTAGCTTTGTTATATTTTATAGCATTAGATAGTAAATTAAGGATAATTCTCTCCATATTATCTAGATCAAAACTAATTATTTTTTCTTCCGTATCTGTATCAAAAATTATATTCATATTATTCATATTCACAAACTGTGCTACAGACATGCATATATTCTCAACAAAGCTAATAATATCGTGATTTTGTGGATTATATGTAAAGTTACCACTATCAATTTTGGTTGTATCTATTAAATTATTCACCAATTTTAATAACCTATAACTATTTTGCTTCATAATATTTGTGTATCTAAAAAAGTATTGTTGATCTTCACTCTCTAACATATTAATTCTTGTTGATAGTAATTGTATGCAACTTAGTATTAAGGTGACTGGTGTTCTTATTTCATGGGATACATTTGCAAAAAAATCCATTCGTAAGGATTCTAGTTTCTCTTCCAATTTCTTACGTGCAGTTATATCACTTATTATTCCTATTTTTTCAACTATTTGACCGCTGCCACCTAATACTGGTACAAATCTACTTTGTATCCATTTATCAAATTTACCATTTCTAACTCTAGCTATATTTGAAGTAATTTCTAAATTGTTGTAGTCTGTACTTCCATCTATTAATTCAATATTTTCCCACTCGTCATGCCATAAAGTTATATCTTCATATAAACGCTCTGGATTAAATCCAAATATTTTTTCAAACGAATTACTTATATAAATACACTTTTCTTTATTTCTTATTACTATTGCATCATCTATATTATTGGATATTTCTTGAAAAAATTGTTCATTCTTTTTTATATCATCTCTTAGCTGTACTTTTTCATTTATATCTAACCCCAAGCCTATAGTTCCTTTAATTTCTCCATTTTCACCTATAATAGGCCACTTTACAGTTTGAAGATATTGTACTTTATTTTCTGCCAATATAACCTGACTTTCAAAATCACATTTTTTCTCTTTTTCAATTACTTCTTTATCTTCCTGTATAAACTTATGTGCCGTATCTTTAGGCCAAATATCATAGTCCCCTTTTCCTATTATGTGTTTATATGTTAGTTTAGTTGACACTATAAATTTATTATTTACATCAACATATTTGCCATCTTTATCTTTTATCCATGCAAAAAATGGTGCAGTTCTAATAATATCTGAAACTCTTACTTCTCCTATATTTAATGTTCTTAATATCCTAAACTTTAAGTAAAACCTATCATTCTCACCGTTATATAAGTCTATATTTATGAACAATTCATTTTTGCCAATGTAGTGTTCGTATGAGTATTTTTTACTTAAACTAGATTTGTCAAACGTCTTACCAGAATCTATAATGGACCTACATTCCCACGGCAATAGGTCTAATATATTTATTTCATACTGTTCTGACAATTTTTTATAGGATTTGTTCATGTCTATAATTTTTATTTTGTCTAGCATTTCATTACTATTTTTAACTTCAAAACAAACATATGCATCTTGACTACCTTCAATTATATCCCTATATATTTCCTCCACCATATACTCCTCCATACCATAAATTAATATATTTCCTCTCCTATATTACGGTTAATGCGTTTGTATTTTGAATTTATATCAAATAAAAGTAATAACCTAAATTGACTCAGGCTATTACTTTTAATTTAAATGTCTTAATAATTAAAGTTTTTTATTAAATTTTAATATTATTTCCTTATCTTTATTTTAATTCAAATTTCTAAAATATAAAACAAAAATAAATAATTATATTGCAATTTTTTTGATAAAAAAAGCCTAATCTGTCGTTTTCAGAATAGGCTTTTATAATTATTAATTGATTGTGACAAATTTCTTTTAGTTTGCCTACAATTTAGTATTAGATTATAATTTTTTAATATTTATCTTCTCTAACTAAATACTCATTCTTGTCTTGGTCTTCAAAATTAAACATCTTTCCATATGGCATTATCATTAAATTCTTTACATTAACACCTTTTGATTTTAATTCATTATAAGTAGTTTCTATATCATTGGTACTTAGTATTATGTTTGGGTGAGATACATTTGCATCTGGTTTTTGAGCTAACATTAATTGTTTTTCATATATTACAAAAGAAGTGAACTCATCTTCACTAGGTCCAACTTCTAGCCAAGACATATTCGGTCCCATTGGTTGTTCTAATTTTATAACAAAGTTCATCTTTTTAGTCCAAAAATCTTTGGCTTCTTCTTGATTGTTTACGTATATTGTTATTTTTCCTATTTTGTTTATCATTGTTTTCCTCCTAAAATTTCATTTGTTACTAGTTTTTTACAACTATAATTTAAATATTCTCTTGTTATCATTATAATTTAAAATAGTCTATAAGTAGATAAGAAACACCATTAAAATATAGTATTCAAAGTAAACATAAGAAGAGTATATTTAACTAAAAATAGTGGGATATACTCTTCTTATACTTTTCTAATAAAATCAGTCTTTATCCTAAGTTTAATTTAATATTAGTTAGTTGTGTTAATAAGTTTTTTTATTTCGTATACAGCTGATTCTATAAGTGTCTCAGCTTGTGTTTTAGTAATCTTATTGTTTGTTAACTCTAATATTTTAGAAACTGCTAGTTCTTTTTTTGCACTTCCTAATAAATCTGGGTTTGTTTGTTCAACATACATAACTACTTGTTTTGATAAATTATAATAAGTTGTTAATTTTTCATTATTTATTTTTTTCTTCAAATAATTAATTACAACTCCTCCACCTATAGTTATCACTGCAGTTATTATGCTTAACAAAGCATTAAATAAGTCAGCATTCATAATATGTCTTCTTTCTATTTTGAATTAATACAACATTTTTATAAATAATATTGTATTAATCTAAGATATGATATAAGTTAACAAAAGTTTACTATGACCCTGTACTTTTAATAAAAAGGTTCTTACCCGTGAATATCTTTTAGCTTTTCTCTATCTACTATACTTTCCTTATTTCCATAAGCAGCTTTGCTAAATATTTTTTCTGCTTCTATTAAATCAAGACCTTTTATAGTCATATTTATAGGGTCAGCTTCTCCAAGTCCATCCTTATAAAGCCCATACAAATAAGCCACACCTTGTGGTAAAAATCCAAGTAGTCTAGCTCCAATACTATCTGCTGCAACAGGATCTGTACTTGCTATTATAAGCCCAGGTGTATCCACTGCCTGACCAAATATTGGCCCTGTACCTATCATCGCTTTGTCCAAACTTATTATTGCTAAGTCTATAGGAACTTTCTTTGCAAAACTTCTTATAAATCCATGTAAGTCTTCATGTATTCCTGTTTGTTTTTTGGGAAATCCATGAACACTTGCAGGAGGATAGCCCATGGCAACATTTTTAATACTAGCTGTAACAGTTGCTTCTTCGTGATATTTTAGCTGAGTAAATGATATTATTACATCTACTACATCTACTATTTTGTTTATTGGTGTGGTTTTGATTATGTCATGATCTAATTTTAGCTCAATAAATGGTCCATAATTCATATCTGTAAATTCTACATCTTCTTCTTTTATTACTTTATCATACCCCACTCTCGTCATAACCTCAGTGGTTTCTGTTCCACCAGATCCTGTGGCTATGTAAATTGCTGATGGTTCTTTTGTTTTTACGTATTGTATAAGTCTTTGTAAAGTTTTAGGCCCAACTACAACTCCATCTTTTGCCCCTTTGTCTTTTACCCAGTTTGGTGTGATTATTACCTTGTCTCCTTTTTGTATGATTTTATCTATAGGTAGTAAATCTAAGGCTTTTTCTAAGGATTTTCCTTCTGTTAATGCCTTTGTTATGGCGACTATAGGTTCTTTTATTTTACGATTTTCTCTCATGATATCACCTCTTTATATAAGTGTTTGCATTTATAGTCATTTAATGTAGATATTTAGAACATTATTTTTTTCTGCGAATATTATATGATAGGAAATATTTATTTCCAAAACTTATAAGTTAGGTGATTATTATGTTATCAAAGGATGGAAATTTAAATACAGAAATATCAATTGAATATCCTTTATCTCAATCTCAAAAGGGACATTATTTTATAGGTCAAACGCCAATACTAACAGGACCAAATTCTCAGGCTATAGCAGCTTTAGTAAATCCAAAAAGATCAAATGTAAATATTTATCTAAATGCTATAACTGTAACAAATATTTCTGATAAAAATCTTTCTGCAGAAATTTATCTTAGATCTACTCCTCTTAAAAGTGAGCCTAGTCCTTACGTTAGCTGCACAAATGTTACTATTGTCCCGCCTCCTAAACCAAATGGACAAATAAAATTCAATAATATAGTTACTAATCCACCGTCTAATGGTGTATCAATATTTTCTAGAATAGCTCCTGGATTTTCTACAACAGTAATAGATGGTGGGCAAATAATTATACCTCCAAATTCATGTATTCTTGTTTATCTTGGTGGGTATTTGCCAGTAGAATTTGATAGCGCTATTGTTGCTTTTGGTTGGTGGGAAGAAAGAATAAATGAGTGTTGTTACTTGTGTCGTTAGTTTTTATAGATATTTATTTATACATTCAAGTTATGTTTTCTTTTAATTAATTTAAAACTTTAAACTTTTTAAACCACCTGCAGAGTAGGTGGTTTTCTTTATTTTAAATTTTACTTACCCAAAGATAGTATATGTATCTAATTATTTAAAATAATTTCCGTAAAAAACGCTCCAAAAACTTATTTATTTTGTAAGATTCAATATGTATTAAAAGAGTTATTGTAAGATAAAAATAATATGAAACTAAAAATAGTGGTGTTTATGTTAAAATAATACACCACTATCTTCAATTTGATTATTTATTTTTTCTATTTATAAATACTAAACCTGCTACTGATGATATTATCATACCTGCCCATACAGATAAATTCATGCTATCACCTGTTCTAGGAGAATCTTCTTTATTATTTATCGTTTTCTCTTCTGTTCCTGGTTTTTCTTCTGTTCCTGGTTTTTCTTCTGTTCCTGGTTTTTCTTCCGTTCCTGGTTTTTCTTCTGTTCCTGGTTTTTCTTCCGTTCCTGGTTTTTCTTCTGTTCCTGGTTTTTCTTCTGTTCCTGGTTTTTCTTCAGGGTTTGTTGTAGCATCATTATTCTTATGATCTAAATTTAATTGAATTGTACCTCCAAAATTATATAGCTTTGATTGACTATTTCCTTCCTTGTAACTAACTTGAACTGGTTTCCCATCTATAATATCTTTAGTAAAATCTACGAAGTCATCATCCCATTTTCTAGATTCTATCATATTAGGATTTAAAAAATATACTTTTAATCTATTTTCACTTCCAGATTTAAATTTATCTTTATCTATTGTAAACTCTATTGTATCATTTTCAACTTTTGTTTTTATTGTTTTTACTAATGTACCATTATTAACTTGATTATTATTATTATCATTATATGTATTTATTTGATTATTTTTAAACTCTATCATTTCATCATCCCAGTCAGTAAGTAAATCTAACTTTTTAGTATTATCTATTGATAAATATTCACCATTTACACCAACTACAGGATTTTTTATTGTTATAATAACTTTTCCATTTTTTTCAGAAATATTAACATCTTTATTTCCTATGCTCTTTTTAACAATTTCATTTTCAACTACTATATTCAAATCATCTTCTACTTTAGCCTTTATAGAGCTAAGATTTGTTATATTATTTTGTGCTAAATTTACTATGCGCAATTTTTTTAAATTATTTAAAGGCTTTAAATCTTGTACATTGTTTTGGTATCCAAATAATACCTTTAATTCATCCATATCCTTTAATGGCTCTAAATCTGAAACTAAGTTCTTACTGAAATTAAATTCTATCAACTTAGTTAAATTTTTAAGTGGGCCTAAATCTTTAACCTTATTATCGTATATATGTAAATATTCTAGATTAGTTAGATTTTCAAGAGGTGTTACATCTTTTATATCATTTCCTCTTACAGTTAAAAATCTTAAATTTGTTAAATTTGCTATTGGCTCAAGGTCATTAAGTTGATTTTCTATTGCCTCTAACATTACAAGATTTTTTAAATTCTTTAAGTGATTTATTTGTTTTAATTCCCTATTTTCACTTAAACTTAAAACTCTTAAATTAGTTAAGCATTGTAGTCCATAGTCACTTCCTAATTGATTATTTGACAAGTCTAATCTTTCTAGATTTGTTAATTTTTCTAAAAAAGAATATTTCTCATATGTATTTTCATGAAATCCATACAATGCATCTATTTCATTATGGGATAATGATAATTCCTTTAATTTTGATAAATTCGATAATCCACTAATATCATTTATATTATTTTTATCTAGTTTTAACCTTTTTAAATTTACCAAGTTATTTAACGGTGATATATCATTTATCTCATTATTTGAGAGTATTAATTCTTCAATTCCAGTTAATTTGCCTATACTTGTTAAGTCACTAAGTTTAGTATAGGAAATTAACAAATTTCTAATACTTTTTAAATCTTTTATATCGCTATAATCTTTTATATCCATAAACATAATTTTAAATTCTTCAAGGTTGACAGCATATTTTATTCCTTCAATTGTATCTACACTTTCACCTAATCCATCTGTTATAGATATTCTTCTTAATAGTTTCATATCCTCAATTGTTGGATTATAAGTTTTAGTATCCTTTTCTTCCCAATCGGAACCTGGTATTCTATTGTCTTTTTGATTTAAGGAGTGTACTACTTCTTTTCTTAATGTATCATTTTTAAAAATATTCTCTGATTGTTCTTCTGCACCCACAGGTATAGATTTATCCGATTCTTTTTTTACTTCCTCTGCATTACTAAAAACGCCTGTTGATCCTAAGCATAATATACCTATTGTCAATGCTATAAATACTTTTTTCCTCATATTGATTTTCTCCCCTTATTCTTTTATTCAAATACAAAACATCCAAAATTACTTTAGGACATACCCTTTTGTACGTAATTCATTGTTTAAGTAGTATATATTCTCCATTGTCACACCATCTTTTGAATTTTGAATATACTTAAATTATTGTCATCAAGTATTAGCGAGTTTTTTATAATATAAATAACTCTCGCCTCTAAAAATTATGGTAATTTTTGTCATATTTTGCATTGATAGTATATCACCTATATTTTTTTATTACAATTCAAAAACTAATTTATAGATATTGTTTTTTTCTATATATAAATGATATTTATTAATATTTTCTATGCATACATTATTTTTGTATTGTTTATGTTTAGTAATAACCAAAATTATAAAATTTTTATAATTTTGGTTATTGGGGTTGGTATTTGCCAGTAGAATTTGATAGTGCTATTGTTGCTTTTGGTTGGTGGGAAGAAAGAATAGATAAATCTTGTTGTGAGTCTCTTTGCTGTTATAATTAGTATTTTTATACAATAAAAGTCTCTGTTACTAATTTTATAAATTATAAATTTTAATTATAATTCATATGCATTATATATTCTCTATATCCTGAATCATCATTTTTATATTGTCTAACATTCTATTATTACAATCAACTTCAAAACAGACATATATCTCTTGACAATCTGCTATTATTCCCCTATTTTTATTTAAATTCAAATTTACAAAATATAAAACAAAAATATTTATATATGATTATATTTAACATAAAAAAGAAATTACTAAACCATAAAGTTTAGTAATTCTTATTTTTAATACTATTTTAATATATCAACTGTATTGGAATTTGCAGCATTTCTAGCTGGTATATAACTAGATATTAATCCAATGAATACGCATATTGCTATTGCCAGTAGAGCTGTGAATAATGTTGGTGTAACTGACATTTTGAAAAATACTGCTACAACCTTTGCTACAATAATACCTAGTATATATCCAATAATACCACCTATCATCGTTAACACTACACCCTCTACCAAAAACTCTCTTCTAATATCTCTCTTTGTTGCACCCAGTGCTCTTTTTATTCCAATTTCTTTAGTTCTCTCAGATATTGAAGTATATATCATGTTCATAAGACCAATGCCTGCTATTAAAAGGGATATTCCTGATACTAGTGCTATAAAAGTTGTTATGCTAACTAGTACACCTCCTAATAAATCTACAAGACCTTTTGAATCCTCCACCACATATGAACCACCAAATGAACTTTTATTCATAGAATTTAAATTTTTTTCTATTTTCATTTTACTTTCTTTTAAATCAGCCTTATCTGATAACGTTATTTTAAGTCCTTGTATGGTTTCCTCTTCTCCAAAGTATTTGTTATAAGTATCTTTTGGGACCTCAATTTCGTAGGAATTTGATATACCTACAACCTCAAAACTTATCCCTTTTATTGTAGCAACAGCTCCTACCAAATCTTTTACATTCTTATAATCTTTACCAAATAATTCTTTTGGAACAACTATTACTTTTCTTTTTAATAAGTTATCTTCTTTACTTAAATTTCTACCTGATGCAATACTGCCATTCACATCATCTGTTGTTGTTTTAACTGATCCATTTATATTATTGCCCCTAATATTACATTCAATATAAGCTCCAAATAGTCCATCATCGTGTTTATATTCTACAGATTGTACAAAAGGCAACTGTTTTAAATTTTCTTTTTGTTCATTAGTATAAATTTGTTTAGAATAATTTTGTACTAATGCTTGATTTTTTTCATCTTTTGCTTTGAACACTGCTTCAACTATAACTTTGCCTTCATCATCACCTGTAAAATCTTTTACCATATCTTTTTTATATGCATCACCTATGGCTACAATGCTTATTACAGAAGTAATTCCTATGATAATTCCTAACATAGTTAAAAATGATCGTTTTCTATTTCTATTTAAACTTCTTAAGGCTGAAAAAATCAATGTTTTAAGATTCATTCTCTCACTCACCTTCCTTAAGAATACTGTCAAATATCTTTACCATTCGTTTTGCTTTTTTTGCAACATTAACGTCATGAGTAATAAGTATAATAGTTATACCTTCTTCATTAAGCTTTTTAAATATATCCATTATTTGCTCTGATGTTTTACTATCTAGCGCTCCTGTTGGTTCGTCAGCAATTATTATATCTGGGTTATTTACTAATGCTCTAATTATTGATATTCTTTGCTGTTGTCCCCCCGATAGTTGAGATGGATACTTATTCATTTTATCCGATAAGTTAATTTCATCTAGTAATTCCTTCACTTTATGCAAACATTCTTTTTGAGCTTTTCCCGAATATAACATGGGTAACTCTATATTTTCTCTAATTGTTAATCTTTGTATTAAATTAAAATCTTGGAACACATATCCCAATCTTTCATTTCTCAACCTACTTAATATGTTATCATCTAATTCTTTAACATTTTGGTCATTTAATAAAAATTCACCTTCATATTCCCTATCAAGTAATCCAAGTATTTTTATCATTGTAGATTTTCCAGATCCTGATGGACCCATAATAGCTAGAAACTCTCCTTTTTTAATTTCCAAATTAACATTTTTTAAAGCATGAAACTTTTCTTCGCCTAAATTATAAAACTTATTTATATTACTAATTTTTATCATAATTATTACTCTCCTTTAGCTTCATCTAAAGGATTTATTATTAATTTATCTCCAGGCTTTACACTATTACTTTTTAAGTTATAGTCATCACCTTCTAAAGAGGCCTTAATCTCTATATTTTTAAGTTTTCCTACCTCATCTGATGCTTTAACATATGTTTTTCCTGATTCTATGAATACACATTCCTTTGGTATTTTTATATTTTTAGGATTTACTGTAACCTCTACGCTAAATCCTATTCTAATTTTTCTATCTGGTTTAATTTCAAATTGATACATTGACGAGCTATCACCTGCACCTTCTATTGGCAAGTAATTGATTTTTGTTATCTTTCCACCAATGTTTTTACCGTTACTTATTACATTTATTTTTACTGGTTCATCCACCTTTAAAAGTTCCACATCAAACTCTGATGCTTGACAAACTACTATAGGCTTACTAGATACAATTTTCATAAAAGGTTTCGAGTTATCATTTTGACCATTCTCATCTATATATACTATTCCATCCATTTCAGCTGTAACATATTTATAAATATCCTTTTTTGAATTGTTTCTTTGGGATATAAGATCTTTTAAATTATTTTTTAATTCATCAACCATGCCTTTTTGTGCTACTTTATTTGATTGACTTTTTATATCAGAGTTTAATTTACTAATTTGTCTATTTAAATCTTCTACTTGATTATTAGCTTCCTTGTTGTAATATCTAATTAAGACAGTGCCTTTTTTAACTCTTTGATTATCTTCTGCTAATATGGCATTTATCTCACCTTTAGATTTATCAATCATAATATTTTGCTCTTTACTTATTGAACTTCTTCCCTTAAATTTAAAACCACTTTCTTCTTTCACTTCAAAATATTTTACTTCGTCATTATTTTTTACTTTTGTATTTAATCTGTTTTTAATCCCCAGTGAAGCTACAATTATAATACATACACTAAATAATGCTATTATTACTTTTTTATCTTTTATAAACTGCTTCATCGACTATATCCCCTTTATTTAAAAACATTCCATTTTTTGTATATTAAGAATGCATATATTAAAGGTAATAATGCACCAGTTATTTCAAAAGAAGCTAATCCATAAGATGCAACTGAATATACTGTTGATAATATTATTACACCAAAGTAAACATAGACACCTATTTTCTTTTTAGCTAAAATTAAAAGTATACTTAATAATAGTACAACTGAAATACATATTAACATAGTTACTTGACTCTTATCCAAATATTCTTCTATTACAGTGTTGTTTAAAGTTTTTGCTAATACTAAAAATACCCCAACACTTAAAAATGATATTAAATTTAAAATAGATAAAATTACTACTCCTATTCCTAAATTTTTATTATTATTCATAATCATTTGATCTCCTTTTGTTTTATTATTTTATTTGACATAAGCTTATCACATGATTATTAAGGTCATATTTACCTAAAGTTAAGAAATCTTCATAATAAAAAACTCATGCAAAATATTATATCTGCATGAGTTTCATATTTATATTTTAATTGGTAATATAATTTCGAATACTGTTTTATATCCCATTTCTCCATCACTTAATAATGAAATTTGTCCATTATGGGCTTCAACAATTTTTTTACTTATGGCAAGTCCCAAACCTGAGCCACTATTATGGCGAGATACTTCACCAACCATAAAAGGTTCAAAAATGTTGTCTCTCAGTTCTGCTGGTATACCCCCTCCATTATCACCTAATAGGATCCTTACTCTTTCACCTATAATATTAATAGAACACAATATTGTAGTTCCACTATGGTTATGTTTAATAGAATTAGAAATAATATTATCAAATGCACGTTTTAGTTGTACTTCGTCAATAAAACATGTCACATGTTCTTCTTGAATATAAACATCCAGTTCAAATCCCTCTAATTCAAACTCATTATATTTATCTGCAACATAATTACGAAGATAGTTAAAAATATCATTTTTAACTAAAGTTAATCTATAGTCAGGATGCTCCATTTTGCTATACTCATAAAAAGTATTAATTAATTCATTTAAATTATTTGACTTTTGTAAAATAATATCAAGATATTGTGCTTTGTCAATTTCTGATGCAATACCATCATTTATTGCTTTAGCATATCCCTGAATAACTGTAATTGGTGTTTTTAAATCATGAGAAATATCAGCTAGCATTTTTTGTTTGTCTTGTTCAAGTTTTTCTTTTTCACTTTCACTTTTATATAGTCTACGAGACATTTCATTGAAACTTTCGCAAATGGATACAAATTCACTAGGTCCATTGTAGTCTATATACTGTTGTCGTTTTCCTCTAGAGAATCCTTCTAAAGCATCTTGTAGCATCTTTATTGGTTTTTTTACCTTTTTACTTAACCACATCATGAACACGCTAATTAAAATTAAATAAAATACAATAAAAATAAAACTTGTTTCTTTGATAATGCTAATAAATTGATTCGTAACTATACTTGTATTTTCTTTAATTGAATATATAAGAGCTGTATATGGTTTTCCAGATTCACTAACAAAAGGATACTTCATTACCGTATAGTTTTTGTATAATGAATCAAACATTAAATCGAATTCTTCTTTTGTGAACTTTGTTTTGTCCCTTTTAACTGATTGGTATATAATATTATAGTCCCTATCAAAAATATATCGTTCTTCTCTATCATTACTTTTTCTAACTACTGAAATTTGTTCTTTCTTGTCAGAAGTAGTAAATTTATCAATAGTTACAGAAAATTTAGTATCATATGTTTTAATATAACAAAGTTTATCATCATTAAGTTTAGGTAATTTTACGTCGGAGTTGCTTTTATAGATATACTGATTATTTTCATCTAAAATAAATAGTTGCCCACCTTTACCAACCATCTCATTAATAGGAAACGTCTCATACTCACCATTTTCTAGAAGTTTTGCATACTCAGTAATAGGTTTAAAAAACTGTTTTTCTGCCAATCCGGCAATCCTTACCAAAAGTACCATTAGGAGTGAATATATTATAATAATAAGTGATACCGTTAAGGCTATGTAATTGTATGAAAGTAGAGTGAAAAAACTACCTTTTGGTTTTTTATTATTTTTCAATTTTATATCCTATCCCCCTTACATTTTTTATATATCTAGGGCTACGTGGATTATCTCCTATTTTTTCACGTATACGAGATATGTGAACTGCTATTGTATTTTCATAGTTTTCATAAAACTCCCCATTTATAGCTTCACATATTCTTGATTTTGTATATACTTTTCCTGGTGTCTTCATCAAAAGTGCAAGTATTTTATACTCATTAGGTGTAATAATTATCTCTTTATCATCCTTATATAAAGTTAATTCCTCCGTATCTAATGTCAAATTATCAATTATGATTTTCTTTTCTTTATTAGTATTATTTTCACTATTTCTTGATTTATAAAAACGTCTTAAAATGGCCTGAATCCTTGCTATTACTTCTAAAGGATTAAAAGGTTTTGCTATATAGTCATCTGCCCCTAAATTAAGACCTAGTATTTTATCTTGGTATTGATCTTTTGCTGATAAAACTAAAATAGGGATATCTTTTATACTTCGAATTTTTTTAATCAATTCATATCCATCCATTTTAGGCATCATAATATCTAATATTGCTATATCTACTTGCTCATTAGTTAATAAAGTAAATGCAGAAAGTCCATTATCTGCAGTAAATACATTATATCCACTACTTTCTAAATATAGCTTTAAAATTTCAACAATATCATTATCATCCTCTGCTATCAATACTGTATATTTCATTTTTATTCCTCCATTTTATACATAGTGTTCTATTATATTAGCATAATAATTTATTTTTTTAAACATAATATTCAATTTGATATTAGCTCTTATATTAAGCTCTCTGTTAATATAATGATACTCTTAATTCTATTGATGGAACCATAGACATATTATCCGCCTTTTGTAGTATATCTCCTTGTAGCCACGTGCATATATCCATATGTTGCATAGTGGTTACATGATCATGATCGTACTTCATATCTTGTGCTTCTTCATTTCCAAATATTTTAGCATTACCTATATCTCTTCTAAATAGTGGTAGTGTTGCCCTATATAAAAAATTCTTTCCTTCTTATCAATATTCAGTTTTTTATGAACCTAATATTTTATATTTTTTCTATAAATAGCTGTTTTATACTCAATTAAATGGAATCTCAATAAAGCAATATAGTTACTAATCCACCGTCTATTGGTGTATCAATATTTTCTACAATAGCTCCTGGATTTTCAATAACAGTAATAAATAGTGGGCAAATAATTATACCTCTAAATTCATGTATTCTTGTTGTGATTCTCATTGCTGTTATAATTAGCATTTTTATGAGTTATGAGTTATGAGTTATAAATTTTAATTATAATGCATTTCCATTATATATTCTGCGTATCCTGAATCATCATTTTTTTGTTCTTTTACTATCTTAAAGCCTCTATTCATATAAAAATCTACTGATTTTTTATTATCCTTATATACTGCTAAATTTAGTTTTTTATATTTATTCATTACATAATCTATTAATTTTTTGCCTACACCATTGCCTTGGCAGTCTATAGCAACAAATAATGCGCCTATAAATTCATTATTTATTATACTTATAAAGCCTTTTATGTTTTCTTTATCTTCATACACAAATGTGTCTGACATTGGTATATAAACATTTTTTACAGTATCATAGTTCTTATTCCAGTATTCTTCGTCTATAAAATCATGTGCTTTAATAGTACTTTTTAACCAGATATCCATTATTTTATCTATATCTTTATTTTCTATATTTCTTATCATATAAATTCCTCCTTATTTTCTTAATATATTCAATTTTATCACTTACATCTATTCCTGGCATATCATTAGTTTCTATAACATATTCAAGAAATTTTCGTACTATTTGAGTACATGCGAATCAATCTCTGAATTTATTGAGCTTATTTCTTTATTTACTCTAGATAGGTTTGCTTGCTCCATATTATTAACTGCTATTGTATTACTTATGTTATTTGCTGTTTTCCATATTGAATTCTTCATTATATAATATTACAATACAGAAAAAGTAAAAGTATGTAATTAATATCATGATTTACTTATTTGGGCTTATACTTTTCTTTATATTTTTATGTTATTAAGTTCTTTAATTAGATATAATAATTCTATGAATCATTTATTTTACCAGGAGGTATTTATGTATAACATTTTAATTGCAGATGATAATAATCAAATTGTTTCTATACTTTCTGATTATGCAAAAAAGGAAGGATTTAACGTATACACGGCATACGATGGAAACGAAGTTATAGATTTATTTTCATCAATTGATTTTGAAATAATATTGCTAGATGTAATGATGCCAAAGCAAGATGGATTTGAAGTATGTAAACATATTAGAAAAAAATCAAATGTGCCAATCATTATGATAACAGCACGTGGAGAAGATTTTGAAAAAATAATGGGACTTGATATTGGTGCTGATGATTACATTGTAAAACCATTTTCACCTAAAGAAGTTATGGCTAGAGTACGTGCCATACTTAGAAGAATTGAAAAAACTGATTTAAACAAAAAAAGCTTAACCACTTTTGAATATGATAATTTAGTAATAAATTTAGATAAATATGTTGCAAGCATTAACTCTGAGGTACTTTCTCTTACGAAAAAAGAAATTGAACTTTTATGGTTATTTGCTACTAACAAAAACAAAGTTTATACGAGAGAAAACCTTTTGGATAATGTATGGGGATATGATTATTTAGGAGACAATAGAACTGTTGATTCTCATATAAAACGGCTAAGATCAAAAATAAATAAACATTCTCATCCTAATTGGGATGTTATAACTGTATGGGGGTTAGGCTACAAATTCGAGGTGAAATCTAATGACAAATAATATAACAAAAAAATTGATACTCTATTTTACTTCTGTATTATTGATTTTTTCAATTATTGTTGGAATAGTTTTTTATTTTAGTTTTACCAATCAAACTATGAATATATATAAGTCTAATTTAGAAAAAAGAGCAAATTTAATAGCTGATAATGTGCAAAATTATATGTATAATAATCCTAAAAACCTAAGTTCTAACAAAGGATATGGAGGGAGTCTTGGATATGGTGCTTACATAAAAATAATAAACGAAATATCCATGGGTGATGTTTGGATAGTAGACCAAAATGCTCAAACAATTGAAATGGCTACAAAAAATTTTAAAATAACCTATTCTGAGTTACCTAATAATGCAAAAGAATTAGTCTCACACTCTTTTAAAGGAGAAACTTCTTTTAGCGATACTTTAAGTGAACTTTTAAATGTACCAACTTTAACAGTATCTGTACCTGTATACGATAATAACAATAATGAAGTTATTGCAGCTGTTTTATTAAATTCCCCTTTGGAAGAATTAAATTCTACTAAATTTTCTGGTATCCTTATTTTATTTATTAGTTTATTACTAGCCCTAATTCTCGGAATATTTCCTGCAATCCAACTTTCTAGAAAGTTTACCAAACCATTAAAAGAAATGGAATCTTGTACAAAGGAATTAGCAAAAGGAAATTATACTTGCAAAACAAATATAGTTCAAAAAGATGAAATTGGTTATCTTGCACAGAATATAGATATTTTATCTGAAAAATTAATGATAGCTAAAGAAGAAAGTGACAATCTAGAAAAAATGAGAAAAGACTATATTTCTAATATATCTCATGAACTTAGAACTCCAGTTACAGTAATTAGAGGTTCATTAGAAGCATTGAATGATGGTATTATAACGGATCCAGATAGAAAAAAAACTTACTACCAAGAGATGTTAAATGAAAGTATTCATTTGGAACGTATGGTAAATGATTTATTAGAACTTTCTCGACTTCAAAATATTAATTACTCCATAGATATGTATCCTCTTAACTTAATAGATGTGCTAAATGATGCAATACGCTCTATTAAACATATAGCACTTACAAAAAATATAACTATTAATTATTCAAGCAAAATAAATCAAAAAAACATAGATGGAGACTACGGAAGGCTTAGACAAATGTTTTTAGTCATTTTAGACAATGCTATTAAATTTTCACCTGAAAATCTGTCCATTGATATAAATGTAGATACAGATAAAATTACTATAACAGATTATGGTACAGGTATACATAAAAAAGATTTAAATCATATATTTGAACGATTCTATAAAACAAGTGATGAAAGAAATAAAAATGGTACTGGCTTGGGTCTTGCAATTTCCAAAGAAATAGCCGAAAGACACAATCTAAACCTAAGTGTAAAAAGTTCCTTCGGCAACTATACAAGCTTTATTATTCAATAATTATTAATCTATTGGTTTAGGCAACTTCCATCTCTTAAGCCTAAACCTTTACCTTTACCATTTCCATGTCCTCTATGGATGTTCATACTCTTTCCAAAACCTAGGCCATATTTTTGACCTATTTTTTCACCATTTCCTGTACCGTCACAATTTTCTTGAGCATTTTCTATTTCTTCAACTATTTTATCTGCTGTTTCTTGAGTTATTTCTTTATTTTCAACCTTTTCTTGAATAACTTCTTTTTTCATTTCTAGATTTTCTGACTTAAATTCATCTAAATCACCTGCTTCTTTTGCAATAGATCCATAAGTTTTATTACTGTCTTCTCTCTCTTGAGTTACACTTTCAACAGTTCTATTTGTAAGTGCTGCTGCAATCTCTGATGGAGAGTTATATGTGGACGCTGCAAAAACTGAAACTGATGATGCTAATATAAATGTTGTTGCTAAAGATCCTAATACTATTTTATTTACTTTCATAAAAATCCTCCTTTAAAATTTATATATTTGTGTAATACTTTACTTCAACTATATATTAAATTATATTTGTGTCAAAACTATGTCTTTTTTAATAATTTTCATAAAAATAACATATCTTTACTCCGTGGAATTTATTTACAAGACCTTAATTTAAAATGGTTTAATTTGTCTAAACTAGAAAAATAAAAATAATATTTAACAATAAAAATATAGGAAATTTAACACTTCTGATTTATAATTAAATATAAAAATGTTTTAAATAAACTTTAAAATCAAATGTACAAATATTATAAATATAAAATTTTTTAAGGAGGCTTTTATCTATGAAGCAAAGACCAAAATCAATAGACGGTACACTTAGAAAATCATTTTTACGTGTTCCTGAAGTCATTAGAGAATGCAGTGGTATAAATATTTTCGGAAAACGAATTAAATCCCTTGTGTTTTCAACTGACTTAGCCATTATAAGAAATGTAAATGCAGACGCAGTAATTGCTGTATATCCATTTACACCTCAACCAATAATTACACAATCCATTATTATGGCTTCTGATATTCCAGTTTTCGCAGGAGTTGGTGGAGGTCTTACAAAAGGTATTCGTTCCGTTGTTCTAGGCACTAATGCAGAACTACAAGGTGCTATTGGAGTAGTTGTTAATGCTCCAACAACAAACGATGTGGTTAGAACTTTATCTGACTCACTAGACATACCCGTTGTTGTTACTATTGTAAACGATGATACAGATATTCAAGCTAGGATAGATGCTGGTGCTACTATTTTCAACGTTTCAGCTTCTGTTGATACACCTAGAATAGTTGCAAAAATTAGACAGGCTTATCCTGATTTTCCTATAATCGCTACAGGTGGACCTACTGAGGAAAGTATAAGAAGAACAATAACTGCTGGTGCAAATGCAATCACTTGGACGCCACCTTCTGTGGCTCAATTATTTAAAGATGTAATGAGTTCTTATAGAGAAAATTTGGATGCACATTAGTGTTTTCCTTTCATAACTAAAGTTGTACAAACACAAAAAGGATACTATATTTATCATATATAGTATCCCTTTTATTTTTTAATTTATATTTTTGATTGTATCCCCCATGTGACTAAATCATCTTTCCTTCAGTATAAGTTGCTTAACTAAAATGCACATTCAATACGGTTGATATTTCTATATTCTACAGCCATTGGCACAAATCTAATTCTGCTACCTTCGCAAGCTATTCTAAATCCTTGAATGCTTCTTCTGTCAGCTCTATCTACTGCCATAAAGAAGTTAGAAGGGCTAAAACCTCTTCTCATTTCTATTCTAACTATTGCCATTCTCCTACAGTTATTTATAGTGAATTGACCACCACCTGGTGATATGAAAGGCTGAGGATTTTGTCCTCCACCAGGAACTGCAAAAGGCGCAGCAGATGGTCCACCACCAGGTAATAAAAACGGTGGATCGTCGTCTGTTTCTGGATTGTTATCCCCTCCCTCATTATCATATGGCTCATAAGTTTCGTATTCTTCAAAAGGCATAGACGGCTCAAACAAGCTCGCAACTTCTGTGTATTCACTTTTAATATCCGCATTTGGATATGTTTCTTGTACCTCCCTAAGATATAAAGCCATAAAGTTGTAATAATTATCCCAATATTCTTTCCAGTAATTTCTGTCCATTGTTGATTCTCCTTTTAGTGATATAAATATTGTTCTATATATCATATGTAAATATTGGGCAATGGTTCTTGTTTGTGTTAAGTAAACAATTAGTATTAAAAAAGGAACTACTAAATCCTAAAGTTCAGCAGTTCCAAGTATCCTGTATTTATAATTTCTAACCCTATTATAATTTTTCAAATATAAAGTAATCCGTTGATATCTATGTTTTATCCATCCCAATTACTTTTTATTTGAATATGTTATAATTTTCTAAATAAGTAATTTCATCTTTTAGCGTTCTAATTGGTATATTTAAATTATTCTCTCCAAGTAGCTTTTTTAATTCTTCCATAAATACTCCCGATTCATTTTCTAAAACTATACTTTCTATTTTTTTATTTAATGTTTTACACCCTCCTAGTTCTCCTCCATAATTACCTTTACAGGTAAAATTATATCCACAGCTAGGGCTACCATCTACAGCAACTATTCCTAATATTTCAAATTTTTCTTTATTTGTGTAATATTCTATTATTTGTTCTATTACAGGCTGTAATATATTTTTACAATGATTTCTAAAAAATGTATTATCAAACTGATCTTTAACATGGCCCCAGCGTTTTGGTCCATACATGGTAAATTCCGGACATGGTAACTGCAATAATTCTATATCATTTTCAAAAACTTTGTATAATAATACCTTTCTAAGATCATTTTCTTTATCAATAGATTCAATACTATATCTTTCAACTTTTGAAGCTCTATTTAAAATACAATGAGCCACTACTAAAATTTTTTTCATAATCTAATTTATATCCCCCTTCAATTATTATAACTATCTATATATAGACCACCCTATTTTATTTTCACAATAGCTTGTTATAAGTCTAAATTATTTATATTATAATTATGTTTTGTTAATAGATAAATTTTTTATGAACCTGTAGATTTATAATTTTTAACACCATAACACCATATTATTAAACTTGTTATAAATAAAAGAATCGTATATAGGGGTGTAATAGCATAGTAAAATTCATTTTTCTTTCCTATTAAAAATAACAAAGGATAATATTGGACACATGCTAATGGAACTAAGAAAGTAAATAACTTTAACATATTTTTACCATATATGCCCATAGGGTACTTTCCAAACTCACGTCCTCCATCTGTAAAGATACTGATAAATTCCAGTCCTTCAATTGTAAAAAAACATAAAGAAGCATATATAATATAAAGTGCTGCAAAAACAAATATCCCACCCCATATCATTCCCATATAAATAACAATATTATAGAAATTCCATATTACATTACTTTTTTTTATTGCATAAACCATAATCAAAATAGCTTGAACCAATTTACCCATGGCTGAAAAATCTATATTAGATGTTAGCACCAAAAAAATTGGTCTGCATGGCCTTATCATAAATCTATCAAACTGACCATTAGATATGGTTGTTGAAAAGTTTTTAAAACCATAGGCAAAACAATCTACAATTGAGTAAGACATTAATATGGAAGAATAACATAATAATACTTCATTAAAATTAAATCCTTCTATAGTGTGAAACCTTAAAAATAAATAGTAAAGACCTAAAAATGATGTAAATGATATTATAAATTGACCAAACAGCGTTAAAAAGAATGAAACTTTATATTCCATCGAACTTTTTAAATGCATCTTTAAAAATTTAAAATAAAGTTTCATAACTAACCTCCTTGCACAACTGCACTTTCTATTGCTTTTTTAGTTAATGCTTTTCCTAAAGTTATTAGAACTACAAGCCAAAAAATCTGTAAAAGTATTCCATTCAAAGCATTTATTCCAGATATATCTCCATTAAATATCCTAAAAGGCATATTCTGCATACATGCAAAAGGAAGTAATTCTACAACCTGTCTAATACTTTTTGGTAAAAAGGGTAATGGTATAATTCCCCCTGATAAAAATTCCATAGCTGATAATGCTACTACTCTCACTCCAATTGGTGATAAAGTAAAGAAAGTAATTATATAAATTAACATAGAAAAAGATATAACTACTAGAAATCCTAATATTATTGATATAATAAATTCTATCCACATAATAATATTATTGGGCAACACTAACCCATATGGTTCTGGTAATAGTAAAGAAATGATAATAATTGGAATACAACGTAAAAAAGTTTTAGTAATCCTACTAGAAAAGCTTTTTACATACCACATATTATATAAATTTATAGGTCTACACAATTCATAAGCAATTGTTCCACTTGTAATGGTATCTAATATATCATTATCTAAAAACCAAGTCATAAATAAATTCATAAAGGCTTGTTGTAACCAAAAATAAGAAGCTAGTTGAGACATTCCCATAGGGAACCTTTCTGGATTTACTTCATAAAAAGCTTTATATAATAATATTTGCATAAATCCCCAAGCAAACTGTGTGATAATACCGGATATGGCTGCCCCACGATATTGTATACTACAGTTAAATCTAATTCTTATAAATGATAAATATAATTTCAATTTTTTCATACTCTATACTCCTCATACATAGATACTATAATTTCATCAGCTGTTGGAGTAAAAATAGAAATATTCGTAATCTCAATTAACGAACTTAATTTACAAATTATTTTTGAAATTGTTGTAATTGATAAATCAATAATAAGCTCCATCTTTCCTTTGTATAAATTTGATATTCTCACGCCTTTTAATCCTTTTACGATTTCGCTATATGTAATTTTATCACTGTGAATGTAACTTATTTCTAATTTTTTTTCTACAGAAAATTTATCTTTCCACTCTTCCATAGAGCCATCTAAAAGCAGCTTTCCTTTTCCTATAAATAAAACTCTATTTGTTAAACTTTCTATATCTTGCATATCATGAGTTGTTAATATAACTGTAGTTTTCTTTTCTTTATTTATATCTGATATAAAAGAACGTACTGCTATTTTGGATACTGCATCTAAACCAATTGTAGGCTCATCCAAAAACAAAATTTTTGGTTCATGTAATAATGATGCTGCAAGCTCACATCTCATTCTTTGTCCTAAAGATAATTGTCTTGCTGGTATTTTTAATAAATCCCCTATTTTTAGTAATTCACATATTTCATCTTTTGTTTTTATATACTTATTTGAGTCAATCTCATATATATCTTTTAACAATAAAAAAGATTCTTCTACAGGTACATCCCACCATAGCTGCGAACGTTGTCCAAATACAACTCCTATATCATGTACATATTCATTTCTGTCTCTCCAAGGTACTTTTCCATTAATAACACACTCACCACTATCTGGTGTTAATATTCCACTCATAATTTTAATAGTGCTGCTTTTGCCAGCACCATTAGGACCTATATATCCTACAATCTCCCCTTCTGATATATTAAATGATATATCATCTAGAGCATTAATTATTTCATATTCCTTATTAAATAAAGATTTTATAGCAGACTTTAACCCTGCATCCCTTTTAGATATTTTATAATTTTTACAAATATGTGACATTGATATCATAAAAATCACCTCCTTGAATTGATAATTTTTATATTAATGACTATAAAATTAGGAGCGCTATTTTTAATAGACACTCCTAATCTTTAATCATAATTTTAGTTATTTTTAGCTTCTTCTAGTGCTTTTGTACCTTTCTTTTGTGCATCTTTCAGCGCTTGATCTATGTCTTTTTTGCCATTGAATACTAGGTCTAATTGTTTTCCTAACTCATCTAATGCATTGATTCCACCTATATTTCTAGTTCCTTGGAATCCTTTATCCATACAATCAAAAGAAAGTTGTTTTATTGGTTTTTCATCTAATATTTTTGAGAATTCAGGATCTTTTTGAGCACTTTTTCTTACTGGAATATATCCTGTTTGTGCTGCAAAATATGCTGTATTTTCTGTAGAAGTTAAGTATTTAATATATTCCCATGCTGCTTGTTGTTCTTGCTCAGTAGCTGTATTAAATACTGCCACATTTGTACCATAGTATAGTTGATCGTCAGTTTTATTTCCTGGTAATGCTGCTGCATTTATAGTTATTCCTTCAGCAGTTCCCTCTTCTATATAAGGTAGAGCAGAAGTTGATGCAACACACATTGCTGCTCTTCCATCTTGTAATGGAACATTTGCATTTTGGTCATCTCCAGCTAAACGTGCAGTTTTATCTTGTACCATGCTGTTTAAAAACTCTACTGCTTCTTTCATTTCAGGTGTATCAAAATGTAATTTATTTGTTTTTTCATCCATAGTTGATCCACCAGCTTGTTTAACCCATGGAGCTATATCTGTAGAAAGGTTGTTTGCGAATACACATCCATAAACTTCTGGTTCACCATCTCCATTTTCGTCTTTAGTTAATTTTTTAGCTGCATCAGCCCATTCTTTCCATGTTGTTGGAACATCTATACCTGCTTCTTTTAACATTTCTTCATTATAGTACAGTACCATTTGACTTTTGTTAAAAGGCATTGCATATTGTTTTTCATTCCAAATACCATCTGCTAAGAACATTTCAGGTATATCTTTATAATCTTCATCTGTAAATCCAGTTTCGCTATCTTTCATAAATGGTGTTAAATCTGTTACAAGATCTTTTGATATATACCAAGATAAACGATTTGAGTATACTTGGGTAATTGTTGGAAGTTGTTTTGATTTTGCAGAAGCCATTAATTTATCAAATAATGCTAAATAATCACCTTGATTAACTACATCAACTTTAATATTTGGATTTTTAGATTCAAAATCTGTTGTTATTTTTTTTATTGCTTCCTCATTTACTCCACTCATAGCATGCCAAAAAGTTATTTTTACTGGTTCTGTAACCTTAGTAGCTATAGTAGCTTTGTTTTCTCCATTATCTTTCTTTTCGTCTTTAGTTGTTGAACAACCTACTAACATTGATGCCATCATTACTCCACAAAGTAACAATGATAAAAGTTTTTTTCTCATTTTTTTCTCCCCTTAAGTTGTATATATTTTATCCTTTAAGCCCTGATTTAGTAACTCCATTTAAAATATATTTTTGAGTATAAATATACAATATAATTATTGGAGTTACCATCAGAACTGAGAATGCCATTAAAGTATTATAGTGTACACCTGCTTCTGTTGAAAAAGCTGCTAATCCAACAGGTAAGGTTCTCATCTCCTCTGTGTTTGTAACTATCAGCGGCCACATGTAAGAATTCCAACAGCTAATAAATTTTAATATGGCTACAGAAAAAATAGTTGTTTTAGATATGGGAACAAGTACTCTCCATAAAAACTTGAACCCATTGCAACCATCTACTTTTGCCGTTTTATAATAAGACTTTGGTACATTATCAAATTGTTGTTTTAGTAAAAATATTGAAAATACACTTGTACACCATGGAATTATCAATGATTTATATGTATTGATCCATCCTAGAGAGCTTAAAGTCACGTAGTTTGGAATCATCAATATTTCACTAGGTACCATCATAGTAGCAATAAGCAATATAAATAAAACTTGTTTAAATTTAAATGGAATATATGAAAATGCATAAGCTGCTAAAATAGTTGTTATTAATTCACCTATAGTCACACAAGTAGCTACAAAAACACTATTAAATAAATATTTTGTATAAGGTACTGCGTCTAAAGCATCCTTAAAATTTTGCCATTGTATTTCCTTTGGAAATAATTTAGGTGGCATTACCATAACTTCATTTCCTTGTTTTAAAGATGTTAATATCATCCATATAAAAGGAAACATTACAGATATAGCACCTATTATTAAAATTATATATGATAAAATTATTCCTACTTTTTCTTTTGTTTTTTTCATTTTACTCTTCCTTCCTTTTAGTTATAATAAACTGAAGTATAGTAAATATTAATATAATCAAAAACAGAATAAATGCTGCTGCTGACGCAATTGAAAATTCCCAGTGGCTATAGAATTTATCAAATATGTAATATACTATAGTCAAACCACTTTCTAATGGTCCACTTTTCTTTCCATACAATACATATATTTCATCAAACAGTTTGAATGATTCAATTAATGATATTGTTGTTAAAAATAGTATGGTTGGTTTTAAGATAGGAATAGTAATATGACATATCCTTTGAAACTTTGATGCTCCATCTATTCTTCCTGCCATATTATAACGACTATCTATGTTTTGTAATGATGCTAAAAATATAATAATTTTATATCCTAGACCTTTCCAAATACTTAGTACAACCAGTATAGGAATAGTCATATTAGGGTCCATCAACCAAGAAATCTTACCCATTCCTAGCATATCTAAAAAAGCGTTTACAATACCAAAGTCTTTATTCAACATCCATCTAAATACTACGGCTACAGCTGTAGTAGATGTAACAAAAGGCAGAAAAAAAACGTTAGTAAACAGTTTTTTAAATTTAATATTTGAATTTAAAATAAGAGCAAAAATTAGAGCTATTATAATTCCTAAAGGTGTAGCTATAAATGCATATACACAAGTATTAATTATCGCCTTATGAAAACTAATATCCTCAGATACATGTACAAAATTATCTATGCCTACTTCATAAACACTATTTGTTAAGTAATCGAAATCTGTATAAAATCCCATCAAAAAAGATTTTATTATGGGATAAAATTGAAACATTACAATAATAATTAAGGCAGGCAATAAATAAAAAAATGCTCTTAAATTGTCATTTTTTAATCTTTTCATCTTCTATTCTCCTAAATTAAAAATATGCATATATTTCACATTGAATTTTACTATATCACCTTCATTAAAATCGTGATCCCAATTTATACTTACTCTAAAAAATACATCTTCACATTTAACTTCCAAATAAACGTCTTTTCCTAAAGTTTGCAGGGCATAAATTTTCCCTTCTAAAATACCATCTTCGTGTAATATGAAATCTTCTGGCCTAATTCCTATTTTCACTTTACCTTTTTTACTTGCTACTTTATGTATATTGTTGGACTTTAATTCTTTCTTCTTTCCT
>Ga0129308_1000242_pt1 | contig 96299 bp, 68 predicted proteins | sample L827metagenome_FD_94440 | JGI IMG/M metagenome (GOLD analysis project Ga0129308, IMG submission 94440) | Ring-tailed lemur group fecal microbial communities from Wisconsin, USA - L827 metagenome | ecosystem: Host-associated > Mammals > Digestive system > Large intestine > Fecal | place: USA...
GAGAGGGGATAAGGGGTGTGTTATCTTACTCTGAAACAAGCGAATTTCACACACCCCCTGCCCCCTCTCAAGAGGGGAAAGGTTACTCCCGTCACTATAAATGGATAGCTCACTTTTTTCTAAATACGAATATTTACCATATCTTCCTTTCCTGATTGCTTCGGGAAGAAGGAGCCTCCTTAAAAATACTCCGTACTTTCTCTTGACTCTCTCCTTTTAAAACAGTATTTCTTCAGCAGGGAAACTGTTGCCGACACTGTCGGCAATATTGTCGAGGGCGTCAGCAAAATTGTCGACGACGTCGGCAAAGCTGTCGAGGGCGTCGGCAACAACTTTCCTGCAAGGGTAACATGACTTATCCGGCACTGATCCGTTATATATCAGGTACTGATCTTACTTGATAGTGACCATAGTAGCACCGAAGCCATACTCACGGAAAGAAGCATCCTGATAATAATACTGTTTGTATCTTGTTTTCAGTTCTCTTTCTATCGCCTTACGAAGCACCCCGTCCCCTTTTCCGTGGATGAAGACAATCTTCTGTCCTTTATGATTGGCATACTTGCCCAATACTTCGTGGAACTTATCCAACTGATAAGTCAGCATATCCGCATTGCTCAGGCCATTTGTATTATCCAGCAGTTCAGTTATATGCAGATCGACTTCCAGCACAGCAGTGTCAGACTTCTTCTTTACGATAGGCTGCGGGGCATGACGTTCTTCCTTGACTTTCTGATACATTGCTTCCTTTAAATCCGCTGCGGAAACAAGCAGTTCCCTCTCCGGAACATCGTTACGGACAATAGGATAAACCATCGCATCTTCTTCGAAGAAGTCATTTTCCATAAAACAATGCTGCTTGTAGAACTTCACCGTATCAAGATGCAACTCTACAGAGATGGAATTCTTCAGGGAATAAGGCTTATCTTTCTTGAAAGCGATCAACTGCACGCAGATACGTTCAAGGTCATTCAGATCTTCTTTGCCAAACTCTTCCAGGAAGATTTTCGTATTCGGTTCTATCAAGCCATTATAGCGGCTGATCCAGCTATTATTATGGCGGTTCATATAATTAAAGAACAGATAGTAGTTACTGTCATTGATGAAGTAAGTTTCATAACCGCTCTGCTGCATCACCTTAGTCGGTTCGAGGGGAAGATAAGCCAGATAAATATTCATCCGCTCTCCTTCGGCAGTTTCCTCGATCTTCACTTCTTCAGGCTTCGGTTGCGGTTTGGGGGCAGATTGTTGAACCTGGACCTGCGGTTGTGCTTTCGGACGGTTCGAGCTATGTACCTGCATTTCATTTTCTCCACCTACCACTACGCATTCGCGGATCAGTGCGGGGACTTCAAAACCGTCTTCATCCTCTACCAGTACCTGATCCTTCCCTTTAAAACTACGTACGATTCCGCCTCCTGTGGTATTCAGGAAACGGACTTTATCTCCGACTTTTACAGTATTCATCGTTTTATTATTAGTGTTATGAACACAAAAGTAATACATTTCCCACACATTTGTAGTACTTTTGCAGCCGGTTCGATAAGAACGTATCCGAAAACAGAGATAGCAATGGTTACAAAAACTCAACAGATAAGTATCGAAGATTATAACTATTCGTTACCTGATGAACGAATAGCAAAATTTCCCCTGCCCAAACGGGATGAATCCAAATTATTACTTTACCGGGACGGAAAAGTGGGCGAAAGCGTTTTCAAGCATATTACCGATTATCTGCCGGAAGGTTCACTGATGGTATTCAACAATACCCGCGTCATTCAGGCACGGTTATTATTCCAGCGTGCGACAGGAGCACAGATCGAAGTATTCTGTCTTGATCCTGCTGTGCCACATGATTATGAACTTATCTTTCAGGAAACAGAAGCATGTAACTGGATTTGCCTGATCGGGAATGCGAAGAAATGGAAAGAGCCTGTTCTTTCACGCGAGATAACTGTTGCGGGTCAGACTGTCAGACTGTCTGCCGAGAAAGTACAAAGCTACGGAGAGACGCACCAGATCAGGTTCAGTTGGAGCGGAGGTTTCAGCTTTGCAGAAGTACTGGATGCTGCGGGCGAGCTTCCCATACCTCCTTATCTGCACCGGAAAACAGAAGAGAGCGACCTGAAGACGTATCAGACTGTTTATTCAAAAATCAAGGGTTCGGTTGCCGCACCGACGGCAGGGCTTCATTTTACCCCGGAAGTACTGGCAGATCTGGATGCCAAAGGTTTCGGCCGTGAAGAGTTGACACTGCATGTCGGAGCCGGAACATTCAAACCGGTCAAAAGCGAAACGATCGAAGGGCACGAAATGCATACCGAATACATATCCGTACGCCGCAGCACAATCGAACGGGTCATGCAGAACCTGGGACATATTATCGCCGTAGGGACAACTTCCGTCCGTACGCTCGAAAGCCTTTATTATATCGGTACGACACTTGCCGCCAACCCGGAAGCGACTTCCGAAGAGTTGGTCGTCAAACAATGGATGCCGTACGAGGAAGGTAATAACCGGCTGACAACCGCAGAAGCCCTGCAGAACATACTCGACTATCTGGATAAACATCAATTGAACACCCTGATCACGGCTACCCAGATCATCATTGCCCCCGGCTATGAGTTCAAGGTCGTAAAAGGCATCGTGACCAACTTCCACCAACCCAAAAGCACCTTGCTCCTGCTGATCTCAGCTTTCGTGAAAGGGGATTGGATGAATATATACAACTATGCGTTGGGACATGATTTCCGATTCTTGAGTTACGGGGATAGCTCGCTGCTTCTATAAAGTGTCGGCAAATCAGGCAACAATCTTGCTGAATGATGGACGGTTAGAATATCGACCCGTTCTTCATTCAGAACCAGATAAACGATGCGATATCTTAAACGAATAAGTTCACGGACTGTTTTATCCTGAAATTCAGGAACCATTCGACCAATAAAAGGATAATGTTCCAAAATATCAACCGAATCAAACAAGTAGTTAACGACAAAAGCCGCCTGCTTATAGCTATCCCGTTCTATATAATCTCCTATATCGTTAAGGTTTTGGATGGCAAAATTAGTCCATTTCACTATAACCATTTGGATAATTTTTGCTTTGCTTCTTCTTTCGTATTTACTAATCCTAATACTGATTCGCACAATCCGGTATTTACTTTTTCAATAAAATCGGTATCGACTTCTTTGTTGACGGTTAAACAGTCTATCGGCTGGTTTTCCATCTTAATCTCATTTGTATTATTCAACATAGTATCTGGTTTTAATGTTTTATTTGAGACAAATATAGTCTTTTTAAATGAAATAGACCTTTTCACGCAATAAGAATTACTCTGTTACGTTATTTTTAGAAGTAAGACATAGCAATGAAACTAAAAACATTATTCTATTATATATTTGGATTCTTCACTGTCCTTTTTCTGTTTTCCTGCAAATCAGCCAAGCTGAGCGATGCGGAAGAGAAGCAGCGGATCGGCGAATACTTTGAGGCAGCAGCTATCTATCGGAAGGTTTATACGAAAACATCTCCGCAGAAAAGAGACTTACGCGGGTATATAGCTTACCGGATGGCAGAATGTAACCGTCTCATTAATAATACACCGAGAGCGACCAGCGCTTATATGAACGCATTGCGTTACGAATATCCCGACAGCATCGTGAGCCTGCGCCTGGGACAGATGTACCAGAAAACCGGCAGATATACAGAGGCTATACGTTACTACAATGATTTCCTGCAACGAAACCCGGAAAGCGAACTGGCCCTCAATGGTATCAAAGGGAGCGAACTGGCTCCGCAATGGAAACAGAATCCGAGCCGTTATATCGTTAAGCGGATGGAGAAATTCAATTCCCGCCGCGGCGACTTCAGCCCGATGTTATACGGCGACAAATACGATCAGCTTTATTTCACCTCTTCCCGTACTCCTAAAGGGGCAAACAAAGACAAGGATGAGACGATCAGTGCTATCACCGGCATCAGGAACAACGACTTTTTCCTGGTCAAGCAAGATGAACAAGGCAACTGGCTTGCTCCTGTCGAACTGGAAGATGAAGTGAATACCGAATTTGACGAAGGAACTCCTTCTTTCTCAAAAGACGGAAACACGATGTATTACACCTATTGCGCACAAGACCCGGAAGGACCGCGTACTTCTGAAATTTACGTATCTACCCGCAGCAGCGCGAAATGGGGTAAAGGGACACGTGCCAGTATTGTGAAAGACTCAGTGACAGCTTTAGGTCATCCGGCCATTTCTCCTGACGGGAAATACCTTTATTATGTATCCGATGCAGTGGGAGGTTTCGGAGGAAAAGATATTTTCCGTTCCCGCCTTGTAGGCAATGATTTCGGTCCGATGGAAAACTTGGGACCGGAGATCAATACTCCCGGCGACGAGATGTTTCCATACGTACGCGACTCCGTCACGCTCTACTTTGCTTCCAACGGGCATCCGGGGATGGGCGGCCTCGACCTTTTCAAAGCGACCCAGGACAGCACCGGCAAATGGCATGTCGAGAACCTGAAAGCACCGATCAACTCGATGGGAGACGATTTCGGTATTACCTTCGAGGGGAACAAGGAAAAAGGATTTTTCAGTTCCAACCGTAACGATGCACGCGGTTATGATCACCTATATTCGTTCGAACTTCCTATTATAACCATATTTATCGAAGGTATTGTCTTCGACGTGGATGAAAATCCGATCGAGGATGCAACGGTCCGTATTGTCGGTAAAGACGGTCTGAACGAAAAGGTACTGGCGAAGAAAGACGGCACTTACCGGGTGGAACTGGAACGCGATATCCGTTACGTCATGATGGCTAGTGCCCGCGGTTACCTCAACCAGAATTTCGAACTGAGAACCGGACCGGAAGAGAAGAACGAGACTTATATCGTAGACTTCTATCTTTCCCCGATCAGCAAACCGGTCGTTATCGAAAATATCTTCTACGATTTCGATAAAGCAACCCTGCGCCCCGAATCGCAAAAGGCACTGGACGAAATGATCAAGATGCTGAACGATAACCCGAACGTAACGATCGAGCTGGGAGCACATACCGACCGTAAAGGTAGCGACCAGTATAACGAACGCCTGGCACAACGCCGTGCCCAGTCGGTAGTGGATTATCTGATTGCCGGAGGCATCGACAAAGAACGTCTGGAAGCCAAAGGATACGGTGAAAGCGTTCCGAAGGTGATCAATAAGAAAATGGCCAAAAGCTTCGACTTCCTGAAGGAGGGGGATGTACTGACGGAAGAGTTTATCCTGACGCTGACTCCCGAACAACAGGAAATGGCTGACCAGATAAACCGCCGTACAGAATTTAAAGTACTCAGAACAAACTATAACCTGTTCTAAAGGTATCGTTATTCCGTTTTGCTTTTCGCCAACACTTCGGAAAAGGAGATGGGCCAGTCTATAGCACTCATCAATGTTTCGAAAGCCAGACGACAGTTAAGCGGAGTAACCATATATTCGGAATACAGGTCGCACACGGTCAATGCCAGCATCATCTTGACGTTGTAATGTGCCCCTTTCAGAATGACCAGGCTTTCCAAGACAGACGTTTCCCGTGCCTTCTCAAAATCCTGCTCCGTCAAAAGGATCTTATTCTGTAACTGTTGAAAATGCGGACAATCAGATACGGGTGTGTAGCCATCCATTCCCTCTGCAATATCCAGTAAAACCCGGCAAACAGCAATCCGTTCTCTTTCTTTAGGATTCATATAGTAGATCAAGCCGCCCTGTTTCCCTTGTTTGGCATTTTATATAATAAAGAAGCGTGGGAACTGTTAATCCATTATTCGGAACTGAGGTATCGCCAAACACCCATCGAACAAATAATAAGACAACAGCCCACGCCCTATTGTACATACAGGAGTATATATAACAAGCGTGAGCGTTCAGTTGTCTATCATCTTCGTTCGACTAGAAACTTGGCGATTTTCAGTTCCAAAGATAATATCTTAAACGCTTATATGTCACTCAGCAAATGAGCAGCCGAAACTCAAAGGGCCGTCCATTTGTTGAACGGGACAAAGATAGCTAAAAGCAATAATATATATTCTTTGCAAAGAATTATTAACAAGAAAAAAAGACCACCCGTGATGGGCAGCCTTTCTTTTATAGCAAAATAGCGATCTCGGTTGTTAATCAACCGGAATCATTCTACAGTAAATTTATAGATACATTCGCTGGTATACTTTTCTCCCGGGTTAAGAACGACACTCGGGAAGTCCGGATGATTAGGCGTATCCGGGTAATGCTGTGTCTCCAGGCAGAAAGCTCCGCGATGCGGATAAGTCACGCCGTGCTTGCCGGTATCTTTTCCATCCATGAAGTTTCCGGTATAAAACTGGATACCCGGTTCGTTGGTATATACTTCCAAAGCGATACCGCTAGTCGGAGAGTAAGCCTTAGCCGCCAGTACATTCTTGTCGCCGTTTGTATTCAGTACCCAGTTCAGGTCATAACCACGACCGAACAGTAACTGCTGGAACGGGTCGTTGATCTGCTTGCCGATAGCGACCGGAGTACGCAGATCCAGCGGAGTTTCATCAACAGGACTGATACCTACAGGAATCAGGGTGCTGTCAACCGGCGTATAGTTATCCGCATTGATCATAACCAACTGATCCAAGACATTGGAACCGGGAACGCCGGAAAGATTGAAGTAACTATGGTTTGTCAGGTTCACAACCGTTTTCTTGTCCGTCGTTGCTTCATATTTGATATCGACAGCATTATCATCCGTCAATGTATAAGTTACTTTGATATTTAGATTTCCCGGGAAACCGGCTTCGCCGTCTTTCGAAAGATAAGTCAGCTCCAAAGACTGGTCGTTCAGCTGTTTAGCATCCCACATACGGGCATGATATCCCTGAGGACCACCATGCAGGCAATGCATACCGTCATTCTTTGGCAATGTATATTCCGTGTCGTCCAACGTGAATTTAGCTTGGTTGATACGGTTTCCATAACGCCCGATCAGAGCTCCGTAATTACCGTCCGACTGCACATACTGGTTGATATTGTCGTATCCCAGCACGACATCCGTCATTTTGCCATTCTTATCAGGGACCATCACGGATACCAGTCGTCCACCATAGTTAGTAACACAAGCTTCTGCCCCATTTTTATTCTTCAACACATACAAGGCGGTAGGCTTTCCCTCCACTTCCGATACGAAATCAGACTTCATTAAGCCGGAAATTGTAGCCTCTTCTTTTTTTTCGCCGCACGACAACAATAAACACATTGCCATAACAGCCATACACAGTCTTTTCATTTCAAATTGATAAATTAAAGTGTTTGTTGGATATGGGGCAAATATACACCATTCTGACCAGAATATCCTCCCTACACCGAATAATAATATCTTTTAACGAATCCGGAACTTCATCGTTTGCATCCCCTCTCTTCCTTCGATTCTCAAGGTATAGACACCCATAGAAAGAGATGACAAGGAGACTGTTTCTTCCGGATGACGAGGTTAGTATTTACAATTAAAACAGAAAGGAGATATGCCCCAATAGCATATCCCCTTTCCCTTATATTTCGCAATCTATTCCTGTAGAAGGAGCAGGACAGAACTACTTTTTAATGATCCGAACCGTTTTCGCTTCACCATTTGTCAAAACGATACGTACCAGGTAATAACCGCTACGCAACTGGCTCAGGTCGATCACCTGTTCAGGATTCTTAATAAGTTTCTGGAGCTTACCGGCCGCATCGACTACATAGATCGCTTCCACCGGAGTTTCAGAAACAACTGTCGCATTATACTCTACGATCGTAGGATACAGGACGACACCCTGCAATGTGATAGATTCATTACCTACTGAACCAAGTTTCACATTGAAGATGACAGAATCGCGATGTGCCAGGTGGTTGGTCGATTCCGGTATAGTGATGTAAACTTTGCTTACACCTTCACTCTTACCGATCACATGTACACCTTCCGCATGTTCACGCAAACCTGCAATCTGGATCGATTCGGCAGCATAAGAGATCTTAGCCGGAGATTCGCAGCTTGCATACAACAGAACAGAATCACCTACCATGACAGTTGTCGATTCTACAGAATACTGAAGACCGGCAGCCGCTTTGGCTATTGTCAGTTTTCCAGGCACCAAAGTCACGGCATAATTATCTTCTTCTGAACTCAGACAGTCGATGACCAGGTCGTAAGTATCGGCATTGACAGGTTTTACATTTGTCTTCACAGTATACAGGAAGTTCAATACATCCGGATTATCATTACCGACAAAACCTTCGTATGCAGGTGTCAGTTCCGGAATTTCATCACCGTAAACGATATTGACCGTACCAGCCTTGATAGTCAGCATGGCTTTCGAAACGGTAAGTGTTCCTGTACCTCCTACTACTGTATAGTTTGTACCCGGATCACCGCCTTCTACATATAATGTATAGTTACCGGCTCCGGTAATCGTACCGGCGACTTTTACAACAGGAGCAGTTGCCGCCCTGAAATCGTCACTGCCGATAAATCCGGAATAAGTATATTCGAATGTTGCCGGTAACTCTTCGCCGTAAGAAATCAGTGCATCTTTCGGCTTCACATATACTTCGCGCGGTTTGATCTGCATCTTTTCCTTGCGGACAAGCAGGTCGGAACCGTTATGTTTCACAAAGATAGAGATATTATAGATACCCGCCTCAACCGGCAGATCAGGATCGCCGTCGTACGTAATGATCGGATTATATGTCGTGAGACCTTTCAGGTCTGTCAATTGTACATCGGCTGCTTTCGGCGTACCGTCGTAATCGAATACCATATTACCCAGAACGACATTATAATCAGCTTCGTTTTTCAGGCGTACAACTTTAAATACTTCCGATTTCAGTGCTTCTTCCTGTCCGGATTCTGCATTGTACCGGGCAGTGATTGTAACACCTTCTTCACCGGTCAGGTCTTTCGCACGCAGATACCAGATACTTTCTACTTTTTCAACCTGGATCAGAGCCGGATTGGAAGATTCGTAAGTGATCTGAGAACCTTCGGCAATTACAGTCGCTCCCTGTTTTACTACAGCATTCAACCGTACAAGGTCGCCTACTATCAATTCATTCTGTATCGGAGTCCAAACCATGACATAGCTGTTATCCGGATAAACCTGATAACGGGCTTTTCCTACAATTGTAATTTCATAATTCGGATTTTCCTTATTAATAGCGGTAATACCTGTCAGTTCGTATGTGCCTACCGGCAGGATACCTTCCGGACGGTTATTGATAACCAGGTTCTTGATACGGTTGCCGACAGCTACAGTCGCCGTTGAATCCAGATTGTTCGCCGATTCGTCCAGTTTGAAACCTTCATAAGAAATGAATTCTTTCTGAACCTCTGCTTTGTTAAATTCAGGATCGGCCGAAGCATAAGCTCTCTTGATCGTATCCAGACGGATAATCAGCGGTGCTTTCGCTACTTCCAGGCGAACGCTGTCGTTCGTTTTAGTACCCGGAACCAATGTATTCATAAGTAACTTATAATTACGATCTTTCGCCACGAACGGAGGTTGAACAGACTTGTCTTCCGTAACTACCTTAATCTGCAAAGTATCGTTATAAGAACCAGCATGCAGGGTGTTATCGGCGGCAACCGGCTTAACGACTACTTTCGGCATAAAGTCGATAATATCGTCAGGAGTACTTGTTGTCTGATATTTGGCATCAAAGATAGCCAGACCACGTTTCTTGTCGGCATCGTTCGGTTCGAATGTCCAGGTCGTGTCCTTATCGGCTTCACCGTATACGCGGTCTACGATCACTTTCCAGATAGCCAGTTGACGCTGGTTGATCAGGAATGAACCGTCGACAGTCTTGAACGCATAGTTCAGAGAAGAAACCTTGTCGATATTATCCACTTTGGCAACATACAGGCTGTCCTCTTTCTGATTCGGCTTTTCACGTTTCAGATTCACCTCTGTCTTTTCAGTTGCTTTCTTACCTTCGTAATCATAATATCCGGCAAGTGGAGCAACCTTGAAACCTTTATCGCCTTCAGCCGTTGCAGAAATATAATTCACCGCCTCAGCAGCTTTAGAGAAAGCATAGGAAGGAGCTGTCACAGCAGGTTTCTCCGCTCTCTTTTTCAGCCAGAAGTATCCGTCCGGATTCGCTTCACCATAGATTTTCTGCATGACATTGACAGATTTAGCCTCTATAGTCACTGCCTGATACGCATCAAAGACCGTAATAGTGATCGTATCTTTCTTCACTTCATACTTTCCGGCAGCAATTGCCTGGATATCATAATTAGACAATCTCCATGTAACCTGAGTGGTCGCAGCTTCCGTCAGCTCATAGCTGTATGTTCCTACATCACTTTTAGGTTTATTTACCGCAGCTGAAACAGCCGTATGAACGACAGCCAGATTATCCCCTTCAAACAAGCCTTCCAGAGTCTGCTCATTCTTCAACTCACCAACCGTTATAACAAGTTCGCCAGCCGGAATAGTTCCGATATTAGCGTCATCGTATAAACGGACACTGTCGGGCACAGCCAGTGTAAGAGGAGCTTTGTTAACAGTCAGCAAACCTCTGCCTTCCTGCCAGGTATCAGACCAAACCAGCAAATTCAGTGAATAGTTGGCCGCCTGACCACCGGTCAGTTCGATCACATAAGTTCCGGGAGCCGAACTTTTATCGGCAGCAGAATAAGAGACAGTCGGCAACACATTCACCTGTGAATTGGTGAAAATGGCTTCCGTATCTCCATTTACAAATCCGTCGAACACAAAGTCTTTGGTGGACCAGGGCGTTACCGGATTCTCATCTCCATAGAAACGGCTGGTATCCTTAGCCGCAATATTCAACTCAGCGGGATTCACCGTAAGAGGCATACTTGTAAATGCACCTTCCCGGTTACTGACGAAGAACACGACATTGCTTGAATTTGCATATTGAAAATAACCGGTCAGATTATTCGCAATAAAGCCCAGCGTTTCCCCACCGCTAACTGTCGGCGTTGCTGAAAACTTCAGGACATCAAGAGCCTGCGTCGGAGCTTTAAACGTTACTCCTTCTCCGATATTACCATGTACACTTCCATCTCCATTCACATAGAAGTAGTTGAAACTGGCTCCGCTAATACCTCCTGCCACCGTTCCCAGTTCCTGACCATAGGTCATCGCTAACGGTGTATTGGCATTGAAACTCACATATATAGTATCAGGAACAGCTGTCTGTGCCTGCATGATACCGCCTGAAACGAGCATCAGGGGAAGCAGCATAAGCTGCTTCCTCGATGTTAATATTGATTTAATATATTTCTTCATACTAAATTAGTTTTACAGGTTACTTCTTAATGATCTTCACAGATTTGAATGTTCCGTCTTCCAATGTCACATTGAGCAGATAAATACCTGATCCAAATGATGACAGATCAATAACAGATCCCGGTTTGCGAATAACTTTCTGCACCGTTCCGTTCATCAATAGTAATTCTACTTGTTTGATCTCAGACGGAGCAGCAACTGTCACAGAGTGAGTAAACAGTCTCGGATAAACTTCGATATGATCAGTTACTGTGATCTTTTCATTATCGACAGACAGATATTCATCGTCTACCAAGAAGGTTACTACCACAGGTTCAGCAGCATTATAGTTCTTGTTACCATGCTGCATAGCTGTAACCGTTACCGTTCCGGAAGTAACCGGAGTCAGGATCCATGCATCTCCAATCTGGTTCACATAAGCAACAGCGTCGTTAGACGAATTGAATGTAACCGGAAGTTTACTTGAAGCAGTCGCTGTAAGAATCACGTCGCCGCCTTCAACGTCTATTACGCTTTCAGGGCTCCAACTGATTTTCTGCGAAGCAGCCAGCAGATTGTACTTGCCGTCTATATAAGAAACTTCGTAGTTATCGGATGTATAATTATCAGAGAATGTGATCGGATAAGTTCCTGCATCAGAAGTTCTTGTTATAGTAGAACTGATACGCGGAGCAAAACCGAGGTCTTTCAACGTTTCACCATTCACGAAACCTGTAGCAGTATAAGTCAGTTCTTCCAGGTCTTTACCGTAAACAGACTCTTTATTATCGGCCTGGATAGTCACGGCAGCTTTGCTTACATTCAACAGACCGGATACATACGTGATCACATAGTTGCCACCGAAGTCCTGTGCAGAATACGGAGTCAGCTTATACGAACCAGCCTTACCGCTGTATGCTACGAGACGAACCACCGGAGCCTGGCCGACTTTGAAATCTTCGCCATTCAGGAAGTCATTCTTGTTGTAATCGTAAGCATTTGCATAAGCAGGCATTGCATCACCATACTTTATATCGAAGTTACGGGCTGTTACAACAACCGGCTTCGGAGCGATCACCATCTTGTTCTTAGCTGTGTAAGAATAAGTAACCGAACCAAGCGTGGCTTTTACCGTTACGGTATATACACCTGCATCCACCGGAGCATCCAGTGTAGAAGGATAGAATGTCGGAACAGATCCCAACTGGTCACCTTCGTAATAGATACTGAAATCTTTCACAGCTTCGCCGGTTTCCACATCTGTCACCTTCACGCTTACAGCTCTCGGAGAACCGTCATAAATGCTGGTTACGTTGGAAACGATCACATTCACCTTAGCGGCATCTCCTTCCGGAGCAACCACTTTGATAGTGCCCGTTACAGGTATCGATTCTTCATATGTATCGTCGCCGTCGGCAAATACGGTAATGGTTACAAAGTTGTCACCTTCCGTACGTACATTTCCGGTTACGGCATAAACACCTCTCGATACTTCAGACAGGATCACACGTTCGCGATCGTTGCCTGACAATTCATAACGGATATCGTAGATAGACGGTTTGCCGTCAGCTTCCGATTTCAGATAAGCAGACAACTCTACTGTTTCACCTACCGGGATCACCAGATTGCGCTGATCTTCCGGCCAGATGATCGTACGACGGATCTTATCGATCGACAAGACACCGTTTTCGTGAGTCACTGCATAGTTACGGGCTTCTCCTTCTACCGTGAAGTAGATATCATAAGAACCACGTGAATCGGATTTAGCATCTGTTGCCACTTTCGGCATTACCGAGAATACATCAGCCAGGTTTTCATATTCGTTATTCTTCAAACCGATATATTCGATTTCAAGTTCAGGATTACCTGCACCGTATGCACGGTTGTAACTGCATGCGCGAACGATCAACGGTGCTTTCGTCACTGTCAGTCCAGCATTCACAAGAGTAGCACCCGATATATTGAAGTTCGGAAGCAACGCTGCGATCTGAGCAACAGCCGAAGAAGTAAAGCGCAGTTCGTATGTTCCTACGTCTGTCTTCTTATTAACACCGGACAAATCCAGCCAGCTCGTACGGTTTACCTTTTCACCGTTCAACAACTCAAGTATCTCAGTACGGAATGTATCGGACAGGTCGCCTGCCACATCAGCATATACGTCAGCATCGGTTGCAGCCTCACCATATTCACGGGTTACCGAGATGGTTAAAATCAAATCTTCAGCTGCCAACGGAGCCGGAGTCACCGTTACTTTGGCTTCTGTTTCGCTTGCTGCGAACTTAACACCGACAACCGGGGTCAACATATCTTTCACCATCGCATCTACTGCACGGATCTGATAATTACCTACCGGCGCTTCTGCTTTATAGACATTTTCGTCGACCGGCAGGATTGTTTCGAACAAATCGATCACATTCTTTTCGGCTAACAATTTTGCTTTATTCAACTTCGGTTCTGCCACGAATGTTAACTTAGTACTCAGGTCGGTATCTTTTGTTACTTCCGTACCATATATTTTCGTATAAACCTCTTTACCTGCTTTTATCTCTACGGTAGCCGGAGTCACTTTCAAAGTCGCCAGATCTGTATCCAACTGGATCTCGAAATTCCCTATGGCCGCTTTCAAGGTAGAAGCATCTATGATACGAAGCTTGTAAGTACCCTGTGTAACATTATTCCTGATAGAATCGACCAATACACTGTTTAAGGTATTACCATGGAACTGAAGTTTATTGTTACGATACAACGCCCAATGCAGTTTGTTGTTTTTGAACAAAGCATTCCAGCGTTCCTTAGTCATCGCAGCCGTCGGATTTTCCGGATCTTCTTTCAAAGAAACAAAGCCGAATCCGTAATCATCAGCCACCAATGCCAAATCTGCCAGCTCATATACAGGAGCCGCATTGACAATACTCCAAACACCTTTCAATTGTTCTTCGTTGAATGTGATTACGACACCCGGAGCAATCACTTTCACTGCGTTAACTGCAGTTACCTCATCCGTTTCATCCACTTCTGCACCTTCTATTTCATAAACGAATGTATAATCTGCAGATGTAAGGTCAATCGTATAACTATAATCACCGATCACAGGATTCTGTTTATCCAGTTGTGCCTTTGTTGTAATCAAATCAACAACCAATGTATAATCGCTCTTGATCTTGCTACCGTTCAAAGCAACGATATCATCGTAAATCTGCTGAACGATCTGTGCTTTTGTCGCTTTACCGAAAGTAAATGCAGCTTTCGCAGCACTTCCTTCCTCGGCTGTTGCCGCCAGATAGGTAGGTAAAGTGATCGTCAGTTTACGCTGGCCGATCTGTACAGAGTTCTGTACATTGTGGAAATCACTGCCAAACTGATCGACAAGCAGGAAGTTCGGCAACAAGGCCGGATCAAGAACCTTCACCATATAGCCGTAATCACCGTTCTTAGGCATTGTTTCGGTTGCTTCAGCCGTACAATCAGCGGTAGTCAGCATAACCTGGAACAAATCTGCCGGATTTTCGAAACAACCATAACTGCTCAACAAACCTTCGTTTGCAGCCAGGAACTGGCTAAGGATATCGGCTTCGATGGCTACCTTACGCTTTCCGTAACGGTAGAAAATATCGGTCGGGAATACGAACTCAACCGGAGCTTTGTTCACTACCAAAGTCTTAGTACCTGTTTCACTTATTTCAATATTATCCGTCACTTTTTGAACGAATGTAACCGAATAAATATATGTATTGACCGGAACCGTACCTTCTTCTACCATATTATTGATCGCTACAGTGAAGCTCTTCAACGGTTTAACGCCGGTCTTAGCCACCAATTCGAAGAACTCCTGATTTGCAGGATCTTCCAGAACAGCTTTCTTCACTGAATCCAGCAGAGCGACTTTCGTATTGATATCCTTGTAAGTCACATCGACCTGTGGTAAAGTCAGTGTACGTTTGGCCTTCACGATACGGAGAGCCAGTTTCGCGATCACGTCATTATCGTTCACTGTCAGATGGATACTGGACGGAGCCGTATAATTTAATGTATAATACTCTGAGAATTGCGTATTGGCACCAGCAACCACTTCATAGCCATACAGGTCGGATACCTGCGGATAGCTTTCACCGGCAATGCGTACCGGAAGATTTCCTGTAGAAGTTTCGTTGTTGATCAGGTAAGCCTTCACACCCCAGTTATTCAGGTTAGGAACAGTAACACGTTCCGCACCCGGAGTCAGTCTGAAATCATTCAATAAAGCCGCCGCATATTTATCGGCAGTCTCTCCGAACGGACGTTCCCACAATGGCAGTTGTACATTGATCGGCAACGGATATTCTGCCAGCGACTGACCGTTGTCCGTTAACCGTACCGAACGGGCATAGGTAGCTGTTGTATAACCAAAAAGTTCTATCGGGATAACAATACCGCCATCTTCATTCGTAAACTCTATCTTCTGTATATTATCGTTCGGACTGAATACAACCGTATAAGAATAAACGTCTCTGCTCATTGTCGGAACTAACGTCAGACTGGAGATATAAGCACCCTTCATATCCGGATTCTTCAAAAGCAGGTCAGCCAGGATCGCTTTCTCGATCATATCATTGGAAGCACCTTCCTTCTTGAACTCATACTTGTAAAGTTTCACTTTAGCGATCGGTCGCGGAGTGATATTCACAGTACCTTCGAATGTCGTTGAATTGTACTGCTGCCCGTTCACAAATACCTCCGAGAAGAGAACATCCAGATCGGAACTTAACGTCACGCGATATGTTGCTGTTCCCATATTTTCCCTGATGCGGGTATTGGTGATCTGTACATTCGTTATATACTCGGCAACAAACGGATTAGCCAGATAGATATATTCGCGTACCTTTTCTGCAATCTGCTCACGAGTCATATCCTTCACATATTGAACGGTATATTCACCGAATGTGAAATCAATAGTCGGACGAGGAACGATAGCGAGACTTCTTGAATAAGTTATTTCAATAGTCGTTCCTTTATCTACAACATTGATACGTGGATTTGCAGGAGTTTCAATTTCCTGCAGCGTCGCACTCTTAGTGAGAGTGATCTTATAACCGAACGAATCGTCTGTTTCAGCTATCGCATTCTTATTGCTCAGGTCATTATTGATCAGGCGAACACTGAATGTTTCGTTACCCAGGACACCTGCATTACGAACCAGTAAGTCGCTCTTAATACGGCGGATGACCGCATTCGGAAGCATATCTTTTTCGTAATTGATCTGATAGTTGCCCGGATAAGCCAAAGAGTGAGTAGTAGGCAATGTCGTTACAAACAACAGAGAATTGTTAAATGTACAAACATTTCCATTCACCACCAGATTGGCACTCGACACATTTCCATTCGTTACAAAATTCAGATTAGTCTGGGACAAATCACCCTGAACCGTTACTTTATATCCGAGTTGGGTGTTATCGGCCATGCCCGAAGAAACTGTACCTCCGGTTACTTCTATCTGAGGAACAAGTCCCTGATCTACCATATCCGGGTTAATATCCTGGATCAGCCTTTTCAACATTGTAGCCACTGCTGTGTTGTCGTTATAATCACCGATGCGGATCGGACTCGATAAGAAATCCGGTAATTTAACCGACAGCGTATTCTTTCCTATGGCAATTGCATTGGCTATATCGTAACTCCACTGTGCCGTATTCAGAGAAATACTGGCTCCGCCTACACCGGCAGAAACATTACTTCCTTCTCCATAATTAGGCAACAGCACCACACGGTAGCTATATACGATACCGGGGGATAACGGACCAGAGGTCACTTCATTGGTGAAATTACTGTTTGAATACACTTTTATTTCGGAAATAAAATCATCCGAAGAACTGATATTGTTTGTGATCAGTCTTTTGATCCGGTTCAGATTGATATTGGAAGCCGGATCCAGCTCTCCCAGTCCTCCCACCTTTTCGGCAAATACGGGAAATACCGTATTATCGATAGGTTTCTCTTTTACAACCAATTGTTTTGTAGAAATATAAGAACCGGTCTCTTGCTTTGCACAATTGGCCAAAGTCGGTTCATAAGCGAACTGACCGGTCGGTGGAAATGTCACGACCACGTCATACTTTCCGGCTTCCAACAGGTTACTTCCGGTATATTGGACAGAAGCACCGTCTTTAACCAGAAAAACCGAAGCATCATTAAATGAAACTCCGGGCATATCGAGCACCTGTATTTTGGTATGCAGGTCGCTGACAGATGTACCATACACATAATTTCCCCAGTTAGCCGGGAACTTCAAATTACCGACAGCCTGACGAGCTTTGATCTCGATCGCCAAAGGCACAGTAACAGTCACAGCCCCTCCTGTCGGTCCATCGACCCGGTTGGGAGTTATAGGATTCTGATCGATCGCCCGGAAAAAGTTAAATGTTCCGGAAGAAGCGGTTATATTAAAGGTATAATTATAACTGCCGACAACCAGATCGCCGGTATGTGTACTTCCGCCACCTCTGACAGTGACGTCTGAAACAGTTGCCGATTCACCACTCTGGTCTACGACATCCTGTATTAAACTTTGGATATGGGATTTCAGCTGCTCTGCATTTGCCTCACTGGTTCCTTCATAATAAGACAAGACATCTTTCACGGGGACATAAATGTCTGCTGCGATCGCTTGTGTAATATACCCTCCCAACAGAAGCACGAATATAAGTAGTCGCCTACTCACATCGATCAAGTATACTTTTTTCATACGCCATTATTTTATTTTGTTTATACTTAAATCAATAGATAGTAAGTGCTTATAATCAAGTCAATTTAAATAATACAAACCCTGACAAAAGAAACTCCGCCAGGGTTTGTATCCGCTTTCATTCTTCACAGAGCTAAGGCGGAAGAATTTATATTTCATTACTTTAGTATTAATACCCGCATTTTCGCCTTCGCAGGTTAGTTGGTGTCAGGTAGAGACGTTGCAAGCAACGCCTCTACATCCGCCACGCGGCTATTAGAAATTAAATTATTGATTATAAACTTCTTTATATCAATAGTTATTCATTCTTTTACTTAACGACTGCTTTCACAATTGTTCCGTCTTCAAGAGCTACAACCACGATTCCGGAAGGAGCGTTGAATGTAACATTGTCAGAAGTGATGGTCGTGTTAGCAATAGTCTGACCCAATACATTGCTGATAACAACTTTCTTGTTAGTTGCATTCAGGATCGTTACCTTACCCTGGCCACCCAGAACTGTTACGTCAGTTGTATTGATAGATTCGTTAGAAACCGGATTATGTTCTTCTGCTTCATCGAAGTAGATGTCACCAGTAGAGGTAGCAGTCTTAGATGTAGCGAAGTCATAGAAGTCTTCCGACGGAATCATTTCCTCACCACCTACACACTCATTGAATGCACGTACACGTGCAGTGTAAGCTGTCTGCGGGATCAGGTTATGAACAGCTATCGATGTAGATGTTGCAGTAACCTTGAACGATTCTTCACCGTCGAAGTTGACATCATCCTGCCATTCGTAATAAGCTGTAGGCAATGAACCTACTTCAGTTCTCCAGTCACCAGTGTTGAATTCACCACCGTTGATAGGCATACCGTTAACAGGCTTTCTAACCATCCATGTTGCAGGAGTATCGAACAGATAAATATCGATCTGGTGTTCGTCAGTCTGGAATCCTTCCATCAGACGGATAGTATATTTAACCGGTTTCGTGATGTCTGTAGTCAGTTCCATGTTGTCCATCTGGTGGGCAATCGGAGCATAACCCCAGTTTCTGTCGATCGGCTGGGTATTACCCTGCAGTTCGAAGTTATCAACACTAACCTTAGTCACCTCTTTCTGAGGTTTGCCAGCAGCATCCGTATATTCTTTAGTTACTTCCAACCAGTAGTTAACTTTATTATCACGGTGGATAACATCACCGGTTGCGTTGAACAATTCAACCCAGATAGTCTTGCTTGCATCGTCAGCACGAACTTCAGACATAAATACGTCTTCAGAAGTGAACTTCGGAGTAAAGCGACCTACAGCAACCTGATAGTACTGAGCACCCGGAGTTGCTGTCCATTTGATGCGAGCATCGCTACCACCAACGTCACCCGGTTCCATATCTTTGATATACGGCATTTCAAGACCGGCTGTGAATGCCAGCGGCAGATTCTGCTGAACATCACATACAGCAGCCAAAGACAGTGCATTTTCTACGTCACACAGATCTTCTACATTCGGAGTAGCACGAACAGCGATCTGAGCAGCTACGTCACCACGAAGAACATTCTTAACCAGTTCGCCATCAGCACCTGTATAAATATAAGGAGCATCTTCTGCCGTACCAGCCAGTTCCATAGATTTCTCACGGATGAACAGTTTCACTTCTTTAGCTTTGTTTGTTCCGAATGTGAACAAGTCAGAAGCACTCAACAAGTTGATTTCCTGTTCTACCTTAGGATCAGTATCGTTTACAGTGGTACCGTAATGAGGCAGATCACGACCCTGGATATAGAATACAGAATCTTTAGAAGCACCACCATTAACAACACCGAACTGGAATGCATTGATCTTATTTCTACCTGCAGCGTCAGAGCTGAACCATACTTCAGGAACTTTCACGTCACCCTTGATACCAGCTGTCAACGTATCATTCACATTGATTCCGTAAGGAGCCCAGATTCCGAAGTGTGCCCATCTTTCGTCGTTGAAAGTCAGGTTATGTTTATAATCATCCAAGTCGAAGAAGTATACGCGGTTGTACTTTTCAACATCAGCACCATGCTGTTGCGGAGCCAGACGGATAGAGTCTTTCGCATAGTAGCGAGCCCACATACCCTTTTCAGAACCACTTGTAATCGTATCGATGGTCATTGCAATACCGTTACGATCTTTCGGATCGAACTTAGCAGAAACAAGAGCCAATACTTCACCGTATTTGTTCGGAGAAATCTGAACCATGTTACCTACTGTATCCACTTTACCATAAGCTTCACCGTTCAGGTCGCCCAATATAGTTACTTCATAATCGAATGCACCTTTCTTGTTGGAGAATACTTCCATATCAACCGGATCAACGATGTTCAAACCTGCGATGATGAACTGACCGTCACGTACCGGATAGCAAGTATTTACATAACGAGTCTTGTAATCCTTACGGAACATTTCATTGTAGATCAGGTTAGCAGCAGGAACCCAATTGTCTTCCGAGCTACCGATACTACTCAAATTTGCCGGAGTATTACCGCCACCGCAAGTGTTGCAAGAACCGAACTGCTGAGTCAGGAATGAATAGAAACTTGTGTAAGAGCCGATAATCTTATCAGCGTTCATAGTAGTAACCAAACCTCTGTCTGTAGTACCGAATGTATAAAACTCGTTCCAACCTTTTTTGTTAGATGCGGTTGCACCGAACTGAGCTACGTGGTTGAATACGTTAGGAGTACCTTGGAAGCATTCGTTCCAGCTTTCAGCAACGATCGGAACCAGGTTCACGTCATTGTAAGGAACATATTTAACAGTCATATCAAGACCGTTTTCTTCTACATACTGTACAGCATAATCGTTATCCAGGTCAACCTTGTAAACCAAAGTATCGCCAACACTCATACCGATAAACTTACCGAATGTAGCTCCTGCATATTCTTCGATCGGTTTTTCCTGAGAACCTTTCTTCACATATACTTTCGCAAAATCAAGGCTTTCACCTGTGAATACGAATGCATTAGTATGGTAAACAGCATCGTCTACATTTTCAGTCTTAGAGAATTGTTCTTTGAAGACCTTGATTGAAGCAACCGTACCACCTTCTACATCAGGTTTCAAACCTGTTGCGAAGATCTTGATTGTATGAGGTCTTGACTCATATTTGTAGTTATCCCATTCGTCATACGGAGCGAAGAAGAAGTCTTTACGATCAATCTTTTCGAAGTATTTCAGTAATTCAGAGCTCATTACACCCATAGCGTGGCTTAACAGAGACTGGTCAGTATCCTGGAACCATACGAATGTATTGTTACCGAAGATCTTGATCGGACCTGAATAAACAGCACCAGATTTTCCATCCATTAAATCCTGTCCGGTGTAAGTATAAGTTGTACCTTTCAATACATCTTTATTTTCAAAATATCTTGCGATAGAAGCATCGTAAGTCAGAGCCGGATTGATAGTATATGTTTCATTTACATATTTAGACTCGTCGTCACCGATGTTTATATCACCACGATGATATTTGAAGATAGCGTTAACGCTAACGATATTCGGATAGATATTACCTGAGCAGTCGATAACTTTTACTGTTGCATAAGAACCGATTTCTTCCGGTTCATCTTCAATGCAGCATTCAGGACAACCATGTTCTTCCAACCATGAAGCATAGTCAGTATAGCTATGTCCCTGAACTGTCATCGGCAGATAACGACCCGGTACATAAGTAGAGTCTTTCTTATTCTGATCATTAATGAAAACGATCTTCCAACCTTTGATATTCACATCGTCATCATAACGACCTGTTGAATGCTTCGGAGCTTTTGTCTGGTTAACCAGCAGCAATTCACCATAATGCAGTTCATCCATTGTACGACCGTTGTCGAATGAGTTGAAATAAGGCAAGTTCTTGAAGCTAACTTTTGCAGTCTTGAAATCCAGATATTCGTCGAAGAACAGATCGTTCAATTCATTATATTCAGGAACAGAAGTAGCCTGAAGTGCATAACGAGCTGTATCTGAAGCTTCTGCTGTGATAGTAGACCAGATATAGTTAGATTTTTCAAACTGAGCTACTTCTTGCGGAGCGAAGTAATAAGTGAAACGAGCGCTTGATTTGCAATCGCGATCGTCAGTAGCATCCGTCTGAACGAAATATTCACGCGGAATAAAATAAGTTACTTTCTTATCTACACCCGGTGTACCATTTCTACCGATCTTACCGTCATCAAACATCTGATCCAAAGAAACCCAACTGTCAACTTCAGTCAGTTTAGTCTCTTTTGAAATTTCCATCATATCAGCGATAAACGGATATTCAACGTTCAATTCGTAGTAAGCCAATTCTTCCTTCGGAACTGCATCCTGATCTGCTTCATAAAGACCATCGCGGAATGCACCAGAGAACTTGTCTGTATATACGTTATTAGTCTTGTTATAATTTTCTTTATACAATGTATTCCAATACTCAACATTTGTTACCAATGTATCAGGAGCGCAAGATGTATTACGTCCGGCACCAGCTTCAAACAATTTAGTATTTGCAGCACCGAAAGCTACACCTGGGCGAGTAAATGCCAATCTTGCATTAGAAAATACTGTTAATGGTTCAATATCTGAAGAACCTGTATCAGTATCAGGATCTTCTACAGATTTAGAACCTCTCAACATAACAATAATAAGCTTGTTGTCAAGAGCCCCCTGCTGCCATGAACTAGGATTCTGGTTATCAGCATCAGAAACGCTAGCCTTCACATGTGTAAGATGTCTTTCGCCAATCGTATGATTCTTTGCAGTAAAGATCGCACGATCGCTTACCATTTGATTTACATACGAACCATCCAGATTGTACACATATACATCAAATGTCCAATCGATCATACGGTTTACCAAACTGGTATTACCGAAAGCACGAACATCTAATTCAACGCTTTCAACACCTGTCAGACCTTTTGTGCTATACACGAAATCAACACGTGCACTGGCATTCTGGTTTTGATAGATACCCAAACCTGTATTACCGCTCTCATCTGTGAATTTCATATATTCAGCAGTATTCATGATTTCATGATTCTGAATCTGCGAATAATCCATTTCCAGATATTTACCGGTAAACGGTTTTTGGTAATTACCACTTGTCGGATCCAGGTTAAAGAATGTCGCAAATACGCCATTCATTACACCGGCATTCATTTTTGTGAAATCGATCAACGACTCATAGTTTCTATAAGAAGTTGAAGTCGCAGCCCAATGATCGTGTACATTCACCCGGTCAACAACTTTCATCATAGCCGGTGTTACCAGACCACCTTCGTCTTCCCACTGGGAAACATTGTCCACGTTCTTATACCACTCAGCCTTAATATTGGCATACCCCGGGTCTGCTGCATTCAGCATCGGAGACAAGCCATAAAAAGCCATAGCACATAAAAGAGCGGCCGACCCGCCTTTTACCAAAGTACTTTTTCTCATACGTAAAACATTTAATTAATAAAATTATAATCTATAATCATTTCGATAAAATCTCTCTCATTTAGCTCATTTCAGCTGCCTAACCCCGTAGGACACAAGAAAAAGCATTTTAGGGGAACTGCTAAATGCCTGTATCAGGGCATCTTTTTTACCCGTCGATTACCGATTTGACGAGTTTAAACGTTCCTTTTTTCTAGTCATGCGTTTAGGATTCTTTTACTTTTGTAACAGGAAGCGGGTATTTTGTCCCTGTTTTCGTATCGTACTGATAAGAAAGCAGATAGAAAAGTGAAAAAAGTTCTGAAAAGAATTGCAGGTTCAAAAGGAATGCGTATTTTTGCTGCAAGAAAAAAAGGAACGTTTTTTTTAGTCATTGAAAATCAGATCTCACGCCTTGTAATTCATCCCATCTAAAGAATTCAGATCGTTTATTAAATAAGTATTTTGCATTAAACTCCCAAGGGTTGGAAGACCATAAAACTAACGTACGTGTACTTTAATATTAATAAATATATATCCAAAATTATCCATACTTCCAAACTGCATAATTAAAAATTTTCAGCTTTTATATAAATGTAGTACTCACACGTGTCCTCCACTCCCCGATTATCATTTTGTCACTACTATACCGGGTAAATCAGATTAGTATGCCGTATAAATTGAATTACCCTAGCGACTAATATTTTTTAACGTATCATTTAGATATTCAAAGACGCATATCTTTTTACAATCTGTAAACAGGGAAAACTCCATTTTAAAACTTACCTGTTGTTTAATACAAATCCCTTTCGTATTTTTGTAAGCTACTAGAGAGATAAAAATGAAACAATACTTAGAATTGCTGGATCGCGTATTAGCCGAAGGTGTCAGGAAGGAAGACCGTACCGGGACCGGTACACAAAGTGTTTTCGGCCATCAAATGCGATTCAATATGGAAGAGGGATTTCCTCTGCTTACAACGAAGAAGCTGCATCTGAAGTCGATCATATACGAACTGCTCTGGTTCCTGCAGGGAGATACCAATGCGAAGTATTTACAGGAACATGGCGTGCGTATCTGGAACGAATGGGCGGATCCTGACGGAAACCTGGGACATATCTATGGGTTCCAATGGCGCTCGTGGCCGGATTACAAAGGAGGTTCCATCGATCAGATCAGTGAAGCAGTCGAAACGATCAAACATAATCCGGATTCCCGACGGATCATTGTCAGTGCCTGGAATGTAGGTGACCTGGAAAACATGAACCTTCCTCCGTGTCATGCATTCTTTCAGTTTTATGTGGCGAACGGGCGCCTGAGCCTACAAATGTATCAGCGTAGTGCCGACATATTCCTGGGTGTACCTTTCAATATTGCTTCTTACGCACTGCTATTGCAGATGATGGCACAGGTTACAGGACTGAAAGCCGGAGATTTCGTTCATACGCTGGGCGATGCTCATATTTACAGCAATCACATTGAACAGGTAAAACTACAACTTACCCGCGAACCGCGTCCTCTCCCCCGGATGGAGATCAATCCGGATGTAAAAAGCATCTTCGATTTCAAATACGAAGATTTCAATCTGACCGGTTATGACCCGCATCCCCATATAAAAGGAGAAGTGGCCGTATAAACGGTGATACTTATTTAATTCGGAATATAAACATGACTAATAAATCGATAAGTTTATGAGTACAATTTCAATCATTGCCGCAATTGCAGAGAACAACGCGATTGGTAAAAACAACAAGTTGTTATGGCGTTTGCCTGCCGATATGAGACGTTTCAAAGATTTGACCACCGGCCATGCCGTGATCATGGGACGTAAAACATTCGAATCTCTGCCCAAAGGACCGCTTCCCAACCGGAAGAATGTTGTCCTGACAACCTTGCCGGAAGCAGGTTTTATAAACTGCTTTGCCTGCGAATCAATGGGCGCTGCATTGGATATCTGCGAAAAAGAAGATGAAATATTCATCCTCGGAGGCGCTTTGGTTTACCGCCAGGCATTACGCATCGCAGACAGGATGTACATCACACGCGTACACGGAGAGTTTAAGGATGCCGACACATTTTTCCCTGTCGTAAACTGGGATACGTGGGAAGAAGTGGACCGCCAGGAATTTCCTGCCGACGCTAAACATGCTTATCCATATACTTTCCTGACTTACGTCCGTAAAAAATAATTTTATCCCGTATTTCGGGTTCATGGATTCATATAGCAGCATAATCTTTGATAATATGCATTGTACTATATGAATCCATGTTCTTTTTTAACCTCCACCTGACTGCCTCCATTATTACACCTTATTAACAACAGGTTTACATCTTTTTACCCTTTCTTTGTATCTATATAGCAAAGAACGTTGTTTAACATGTAAACCCATTACAGATATGAAGATAAAAGCTATTATTGTTTCCGCATTGATACTCTGCTGTTTGTCAGCAGCTATCATGTATACAACAGCGGCACAATCGAAAAATGAAAGCAAAATGATTACCGAAGCCATTCAAGGTAAGAATACACCGCAACTGATCAAAGCATTGATCAATCGGATGAAAGAACAGCTGGACGTGAATGAAGATGATTTCCCGGAACTGATCAAGGAAGTAGAAAACTATGCTGCCGAATGTAAAGATCCCGCCTCGACAGCCGTACTCCATTCGATGATAGCCGAAATGTATAATCATTTTTATACCATGAACCTATGGAAGATCAGCCAACGTACCGACCTGGCAGGTTATGTCCCGGAAGATATCCGCGAATGGACTTCCAATCTTTTCACTCAAAAGATAAAAGAAGAACTGACTGCTTCACTCGAACCAGCCAAGCTATTACAGGATACACCGGTCTCGACATTCGATGCTATTCTGGAAACCGGAAAGGACACGCCTGTCCTACGCCCTACATTATATGATTTTCTCGCATTCCGGGCACTGGATATCGCTCCTTCCATCGATATATATAAAGAACTTATCGCATATCTGAATACACAGCCGGACAAAAAAGCAGCTATGCTCGCCAATCTGGATTATCTGCGCTTTCAGTACACTTCCCGCTATTCGGAAAAAGCAAGAGAAGAATATAGCGCTTCGCTGGATAGCCTGCTGGCTATTTACGGAAACAAAGACTATTCCGTAGAAATTATCGAAGCCAAACTGAACAGCGGATTGTTCGGGTTCGCTGCCGGAATTAATATGGATTCCGTGAGAACTATCGAATATAAACTTTGTAAAGAGACAATCGCCCGTTTTCCCAATTACGAACGGATAGGCCTGATCAAAAACAGGCTGGCGGATATGCAAAATCCGATCTTACAGGTGAATACGGCCAATACCGTATATCCGGGAAAAGACCTGACACTCAAATTGAAATTCCGGAATATTCCGCAGATCACCGCCCGTATATACAAAAGTCTGAAAACTCCGCAACAAACCCTTTTTTATAACGACAAAGATACCGCCAACAAGCCCGGAGCACTGGTTAAAGAAGTGACATTCTCCTTAACGGCTCCCAATACGTATACGCAGCTGGATACCAGCCTTGTGATTCCGATAGATCAAATAGGATTATATGAATGCATCATTACCGTACCGGGAAGCAGTATAAAAACGAATAATCTGTTTGAAGTCAGCCGCCTGGCATCCATCTCACGCAACATGCAAAACGGAAATATGGAAGTTTTGGTTACCGACTATTTAAGTGGGAAACCGGTAACTGACGCCACCGTTACTTATTACTCAGGCAAACGCCGTGAAATGCAACAGCAGGGAACCGTAAAAACGGATAAAGACGGTATCGCCGTATTCTCACGCAAAGGTGACCTGATGGCTTACCGGGTGAGCCGCCAGGGAGATGCCCAGACAATGTTGACAATGGTTTATCCGAACGGGGAACGGCAGATCAACCGGACCACCCGCCCGCAACTGGCCTTATTCACAGACCGCGGACTTTACCGTCCGGGACAAACCCTTTATTTCAAAGGTATTGCATACACAAACGAAACAAGCAAACCTCACGCTCTTGAAGGTGAGACATTCAAAGTAATCCTTCGGGATGCCAACTGGAAAGAAGTGGCGACCAAAGAATTCAAGACAAATAAGTTCGGCTCTTTCAACGGTGAATTTACCTTACCGCAGCAAACACTGAACGGTACATTCACGCTATCAACCGATTATGCTAGCACAAATATTCGTGTCGAAGAATATAAACGTCCGACATTCCTGGTGAATATACTTCCCATCAAAGATGAAATATCTTTCGGCGACCTGGTAACCATCCGGGGAAAAGCAGAAACATTCTCGGGCGTTTCGCTGCAAAGCGGCGAAGTGACCTATCGAATCACCAAGCAGCCTCTGTTATTACGCGGTTACTTCCCCATTAATAACTCATACGAACAGGTGGCGGAAGGCCGAACAACAGTGAACAGTGACGGCACATTCTCGTTCGACTTCCGACCGGAAGAATCCGGTAACTACCAACCCTACCTGATCTCGGTTACATTGACCGACAGCAATGGAGAGACTCAAGAAGCAAGTTCGATAATAACAGTCGGAAAAACAAGCATCATCCTGACAACCAATATTCAAGGAGAGTTCGATAAAGATTCGGCAGCTGTTGTCATCTCAGCCCAAACCCTGAACAGAGAACAGGTTACGCTGGATGGTACTTACACAATAAACAAACTGCAAGATGAGAACAAGGATACATATTCCGATTATGAAATCGTAGATTACAAAGTCGGGAAACAGGTTGCCAGTGGAAATTTCACCTCCGGCAAGCAGATAGATAGAGATGTATTCCGGAAACTGGAATCCGGACGTTACCGTATCAAAATAGAAGCAAAAGACTCGAAAGGACGTCCGGCAACAACAGAGCAGGACTTCATCCTGTATAGCTTGCGCGACAAAAAGCCGCCGGTATCCAAGCATGTCTGGTTACTGAACGAGAAGACCAGTTGCCTGCCGGGCGAGGAGGCAAAGATACTGTTCGGCACCTCCGATAAGGATGCGCATGTACTATACGAATTATTCCGGAACGGTCAATGTCTCTCACGTAAATATGTGATATTGAGTAATGAGAACCACCTTTTCCGTATTCCATTCAATGAAAGTTACGGAGATGGTATCGTGGCTACTTTTACCTTTATCAAAAAAGGTAAGTTATACAGAACCCAGTCAGAGATAAAGCATCAGCAGCCTGATCTCCGGTTAACGATCAAACCGATTACTTTCCGTGACCGCTTGCTGCCCGGCAACCAGGAAACATGGAAATTCAGGATACAGGATGCCGACTCCGTACCAGCTATGGCAGAAATGCTTGCCAGTATGTATGACGCTTCCCTGGATAAGATATTGCCGTACGGTACATTCAAATGGAACTTCGACCCACAAAAGTCCGTTTACCTGAATGCCCCGGTATTCAACAATGGCATCAGCCTGGATGATAAATCGTCGTACAAAGCAGGAGAACCTGATTTCATTTCAGTTCCGGACTATCAGTATGACCGCCTGGACTGGCAAGGTGTATTGAGTTACAGACAGCAGAGAGCTTACGGATCAGGTATAATGATGAAGTCGGCAGCCGCTCCGATGGCCGCCGAGGCACAAGTTGTCGGCTACAGAAGCAATGACGCAGCCTCCATTACCGGAAATGCAAACATCGTAGACGATGAAGTTGAAGAATCCGGCGAAATGCTATTCAGTTTATCTGACGCAGCATGGGACAAAGCGGAAGCGAAGCCCGTACAAGCGCAGCCTCAATTCCCGATACGTGAGAACTTCAACGAAACAGCCTTCTTCTATCCGTCATTACTGACCAATGAAGAAGGAGACGTCATGGTACAGTTCACATTGCCGGAAAGCAATACGACCTGGAAATTCCAGGCATTAGCCAATACGGTAGATATGAAATACGGCCTGCTGACAAAAGAAGTGATCAGCAGCAAACCGTTGATGGTTGTTCCGAACCTACCCCGTTTCATGCGGCAGGGAGATGAAGTATCTGTCAGCACACAGGTGATCAACAATTCCAAGGCATCCATCTCCGGACGTGTCAGCCTCGAACTGTTCGATCCAGCTACAGACCAGCCGGTTATCTGCCTGACCAAATCGCAGAGACCGTTCACATTGTCTGCCGACAGCATTACGACTGCCTCATGGACCTTCCGCGTACCGGAGACAACCAATCTGATCGGTTGCCGTATCGTAGCTGATTCCGAATCAGGAAGTGACGGGGAACAACATCTGATCCCGGTTCTCTCCAACCAGATACTGGTAACGGAAAGTACTCCGTTCTATCTGATGGAAAACGGGGAAAAACAGATCCGCTTGTCCGGAACACAAGCAACAGGCAGCCGTAACCCGTTCAGAATGACACTGGAGTTGACCGGTAATCCGATATGGTACGCCGTACAGGCATTACCAACGCTTACGCAACCGGCAAACGATAACATTATTTCCTGGTTTGCTTCCTATTACAGCAATACGCTGGCTAACCATATTGCCACAGCCAATCCGCGCATTCAAAAGGTAATCAGCCAATGGAAGGCACAAGGCGGAACAGCCTCCACGCTTTATTCAAACCTGCAGAAAAACCAGGAGCTGAAGAATATCCTACTGGAAGAAACACCGTGGGTATTGGCTGCAGAAAATGAAACGGAACAGAAACAACGTCTGTCGCTCCTGTTCGACATGAACCGTGCCAGCCAGCAACGTGAAGTAGCATTGCAACAACTGTTGAAACTACAGAACGAAGACGGCGGATGGAGTTGGTTCAAAGGTTTCCCGGCAAGCCGGGAGATCACGCTTTCTATCCTGAAAGGAATGTCTCAACTGGTTGAGATGAGTGCCGTACAATACGGACAACAAGAGAAAGAAATGCAGATGAAGGCTCTTAAATATCTGGACAAACAGATGCAGTCCGATTATGAGTCCTTACAAAAGAACAACAAGAAATGGCAGAGTAGCCTGCCGAACGCATTACAACTGGAATTCCTGTACGTCCGTAGCTCTTACCGCGATATTCCTGAATTGGGAGATGCCCGTGAAGCGATCCGTTTCTACACCACGCAGGCCGAAAAGACCTGGAACGAACAGTCACTCTACGGAAAGGGAGAAATAGCCCTCCTGATGTACCGCAACGGTAAGAAAGAGGTCGCAAATACCATCCTGGCCTGGTTGCGTAAAACAGCAACCACTACAACCGAACAGGGTATGTATTGGGCTAACAACCGGAGAGGGAACAACTATTTCATCTCTCCGATCGAAACGCATTGTTTACTGATGAAGGTATTCAATACATTATCACCCGATTCCAAAGACACCGACCGTATGAAACAATGGTTGCTGAACCAGAAACGTACCCAGAACTGGGAATCTGTTCCTGCTACGCTGAATGCCATCTACGCATTGGTACTGACCGGAAGTGACTGGCTGAACGATAACAATACCTGCACCGTTACCTGGGGCGATAAAACATACAGTACTGCCGAAGGAGAAACAGCAACAGGGTATCTGAAGGTTGTACTGGATGAAAAAGAAATTTCATCCGAAAGAAATTCCATTTCCATTCGGAAGGAAGGAAATGCACCTGCTTGGGGAGCTGTCTATGAACAGTATTTTGAAAACATCGACAAAGTAGAAAAACAGAAAGGTGTGCTCAACGTTGAAAAGAAATTATTCATTGAAAGCAACAGCGGCAGCGGTCTGCAGATCACTCCGGTGGAGAACGGAAAACTCCAGCCGGGTGACAAGGTGGTCGTACGCCTGACCATTCGTACCGACCGTGAAATGGATTATGTCTTCCTGAAAGACCTGCGAGCCGGTTGTTTCGAACCTGCCAGCCAAATTTCCGGGACAAAGTTCAGAGACGGAGTGGCTTATTACCAGTCACCGACAGATGTTTCCGAAAATTTCTTCTTCAACCGCTTACCGGCCGGAACCTTCGTGATCGAATATCCGGTTTACGTTTCCCGCATCGGTGAATATGCCGGAGGAATCAGTACAATTCAATGTCTGTACGCCCCCGAATTCATTTCTCATACGGAAGGCACGAACCTCACGGTTAATTGAAAATTAAAAATTGAAAATTAGGGGTTGAATATGAAGAGTAGCAGCATATTCTTATGTCCGCCGGAGGTAATTTTCAATTTTCAATTCTCAATTTTCAATTCAATTGTCTATCTTTGTAGAATAAACAATAGCTAAATAAGATGTAAAATGAAACAGATTATTTTTATTTTTATGGCAATCCTGCTAGCAACAGGAATGGCTTCAGCTCAGAAAAAAGCTGTTATTACAGCTGAAGAAACCTCTCATGACTTTGGACAGATAAAAGAAGCAGACGGAAAAGTTACTGCGACATTTGCCGTTAAAAACACGGGAGATGCTCCGTTGGTTATTACCCGCGTTATCGCTTCCTGTGGATGTACGACACCGGAATGGACAAAAGAACCGATCGCTCCGGGACAGAGCGGAGATATCAAGATAACATACGATCCGAAAGGACGTCCGGGACCGTTTTCTAAAACGATTTCTGTTTACAGCAACGGAAAGACCGGAAGTTTTATCCTGACGATCAGAGGAGAGGTTATTTGATTTTCAACAAGCTAAACTAAAAACAAAGAATGCTGAATATGAAAAGACTGAGCTTTATTCTTTGCAGCATATTCCTGTTCACGGCGCATATAGCTGCACAGAATGGAGCCCAGATAAGTGCAGACGAACTGACGTACAACTTCGGAACAATTGCCGAAGCTGACGGACCGGCAAGTCATACTTTTGAAATAAAGAACACGGGAGATGGCCCGCTCGTCATCACCCGTGTTACTGCTTCTTGCGGTTGTACGCAGCCGGAATGGACAAAAGAGCCGATCGCTCCGGGAAAAACCGGAAATGTCAAGGTTACCTACAATCCCAAAGGCCGCCCCGGTCCGTTCTACAAGACGGTATCCATATTCAGCAATGGAAAGAAAGGCAGCTACACACTGGCTATCAAAGGAAATGTGACACCGAAACCGCTTATACCGCTTATGATCTTCCCTTATTCGATAGGCGACCTGAAGATGCAGACTAAAACAATACTGTACAGCAGCGTCCGTCCTGACGAAACTCTGGGAGAAAAGATCAATATCAAGAATGAAGGAAAGACTACTCTGACGATCCGTCAGGGCAAAGTGCCTCATTACCTGACCGTCGAGATTCGCCCGACCCAATTGGCTCCGGACGAAGTGGGGGAAATTACTCTGTTATTCGATGCCAAAGCAGTAAAAAGAAAAGGTAGGGTTACGACGGAAATACCTTTGACGATCGAAAGTGTCGGACAAAAAAACGAAGTCGACGGGAAGATACATGTAGCGGCCAATATTATCGACAACTTCGGTAAACTGACTGCTGCAGAAAAGGCGCAGGCTCCGGTTGCCCAATTGTCAGGTACATTGCTCGATTTCGGTAAGCTACCGGAAAAAGGCGGGTTCATTCCGCTGATCGGAGGCAAAGTGACCGGCACTGTAGAAGTAACGAATACCGGAAAATCCCCGCTTATCATACATAGTTTCACTTGCGATGATGAACGGATCGATATTTCAGGAGGAAAGAAAGAATTAAAACCGGGAACAACGGCTACATTCAAAATATCAGTTCGTCCGAAAGAAATAAAGACGAAACTGGAAGCACTGGTAAATATAGTATGTAATGACCCGAACGGTCCTGTTCGCCTCGTAAAGGTAACAGCAGAAAAATAAAAAGATATGGAACATCCCGAAAACGACGATCTTTACAGAGGATTAAAGGTAAACAAGGGAGTAGCCGATGTACCGACTGTCAACCCCTACCTCAAAAAAAGACTTCAACGTAAAGAATATACCCCTTCCGAGTTTGTCGAAGGGATACTGAAAGGAAATATAACAATCCTCAGCCAGGCGGTCACGCTGGTTGAAAGTGCTAAATATGAACACCAGCAACTGGCACAGGAGATTATTGAAAAATGTCTTCCGTTTGCAGGTAAATCGGTCCGTATCGGTATTACCGGTGTTCCTGGTGCCGGGAAAAGTACCTCTATCGATGCTTTCGGTATGCACCTGATCAAGGAAGGACGTAAACTGGCAGTACTGGCTATCGACCCTAGCAGCGAACGTTCCAAAGGTAGTATCCTGGGAGACAAGACCCGTATGGAGGCTTTATCGCGCGAAAAAAATGCTTTTATCCGTCCTTCTCCATCCGCAGGATCCTTGGGTGGTGTGGCACGTAAAACACGTGAAACGATTGTGCTGTGTGAAGCTGCCGGTTTCGATACCGTATTCGTGGAAACAGTCGGTGTCGGACAAAGCGAAACGGCCGTTCATTCGATGGTCGATTTCTTCCTTCTTATTCAGCTGGCAGGAACAGGAGACGAGTTACAAGGGATTAAACGCGGCATCATGGAAATGGCAGACGGCATTATTATCAATAAGGCCGACGGCGATAATATCGAAAAAGCCAAACTGGCCGCCGCCCAGTTCAGGAATGCACTACATCTTTTCCCACCTGCCGATTCCGGATGGTTCCCCAAAGTATTGACTTATTCGGGTTACTACAACTTAGGCATCAAGGAGATCTGGGATATGGTCGGCGAGTACATGGAGTTCACCAAAAAGAACGGTTATTTCAATTTCAAACGAAATGAACAGGCCAAGTATTGGATGTACGAAAGTATCAACGATACATTACGGGAAACATTCTATCATAATCCGGCAGTAGAAGGCATGTTAGGGGAGACAGAACAACAGGTGCTGAATAACGAGATCAGCTCGTTCATTGCAGCCAAAAGGATGATGGATTTGTTCCTCGAAAACTTATCGAAGAAATAATACCTACCGAACAATAAAAAGAAAACCCGTCAAATCAAACGATTCGACGGGCTTTTTTATATTCTTTCGTCAGTCCGGATCAAATAGAAGACACACGCAGTGTATTCAGCAAATCACGGTTGATCGGTTTGTCATTCTTGATGGCTTTTGAGAATGGAACATATACGATCTGGTCATTCTGGATACCCATCATGACATTACGCTGGTCATCCAGCAAAGCATCGACCGCACCGACTCCCATACGGGTTGCCAGGATACGATCCTGAGCCGTAGGAGAACCACCACGCTGCAAGTGTCCCAAGATAGATACACGTACATCGAATTGCGGATATTCTGTTTTCACACGTTCGGCAACTCCCATAGCTCCGCCGGTCACTTCACTTTCTGCAACCAATACGATACTACTGTTCTTTGATTTACGGAATCCGTTTTCGATCATCTCCGCCAACTGGTCTTTTTCCATAGAAATCTCCGGAATGATGGCCGCTTCTGCGCCGGACGCGATAGCTCCGTTCAGTGCGAGGAAACCGGCATCACGTCCCATCACTTCGATAAAGAAAAGGCGATCGTGGGAAGTGGCCGTATCGCGAATCTTATCCACACATTCCATAATTGTGTTCAAGGCCGTGTCATAACCGATCGTTACATCCGTACCATACAGGTCATTATCGATCGTACCCGGAACTCCGACGATCGGGTAATTGAATTCCTGTGCAAAAATACGTGCACCGGTCAATGTTCCGTCACCACCGATAGCGATCAGGGCATCGATCCCCTCTTCCACTAATTTGTCGTATGCCTGCTTACGGCCTTCGGGAGTTTTGAACTCCATACAACGAGCGGTTTTCAATATTGTTCCACCACGCTGGATGATGTTACTTACATTCTGTGTTTTGAATTCTTCAATCTCACCTGTAATCAACCCTCTGTATCCTCGGAAAATACCTTTAACTCTCATCCCGTTATAGATAGCGGAACGCGTCACTGCACGGATGGCAGCGTTCATTCCGGGAGCATCACCTCCGGACGTTAAAATGCCAATACATTTAATAGTAGACATATCGTCTTTATTTTAAATTATTCGTGGCAAAAATAATAATTATTTGCCAACAATCTTTCATTTTTCCTTAAACTTCATGAAATCTTAACCGTCTGATCAGCGGTCTGCATTCAGTTCCCGGATACGTATTGCCACCTCTTCCATCAACCATTTCGGGGTCGACGTCGCTCCGCAAACCCCTACACGGCGGACACCGGCAGGCAGCGGCTCGGTGATCTCTTTCACCTCCGAAATGAAAATGGTATTTGGATTCGCTTTCCGGCATTCTTCCAACAGCATCTTACCGTTTGAACTCTTTTTGCCTGCTACAAAATAGACCCAGTCATGGCTGGATGCAAATGCTTTTATATTCGGTAAACGGTTTGCCACCTGGCGGCAAATCGTATCGTAATATTCAAAACGGGTACCTTCCGCTTTCCGCTGATATATCTCTTCCACGATCTTACGGAATCCGTCCAACGACTTCGTTGTCTGGGAAAAGAGACAGATATCACGGCTGAAATCCAGGCGGTCCAGATCTTCTATCTTTTCGATCACTATGGCCGTACCCTCCGTCTGTCCGACCAGTCCGTTCACCTCTGCATGGCCTTTTTTACCATATATCACCAGTTGTGTGTTATTTTCACGGGTTGTCTGGTAACATTTATGTATCTTTTTCTGCAACTGGAGCACCACCGGACAGGTAGCATCAACAATCGTTATATTATTCTGTTTCGCAATCTCATAAGTGGAGGGAGGTTCGCCATGTGCACGAAGCAAGACCTTCTTTCCTTTCAAGGTGGAAAATTCATCATGTCCGATAGTCCGCAAACCTTGTTCCCGAAGCCGTTCCACCTCCAGGCTGTTATGCACGATATCTCCCAGACAATACAATATATCGGTATTGTCCAATTCACGTTCAGCACTTTCGATAGCTGTAACCACTCCAAAACAAAACCCGGAACCTTTATCTATTTCGACTTCAATCATTCTTAAAAATAACCTATTGTTTCTACCTTCTTATTCGGCAGCAGCTTTATTATATTGAACAAGAAGCCATGCCTTTTGTTCAGCGATAGTCATATCCGAATTATCCAGCACGACTGCATCATCCGCCTGACGCAACGGACTCTCTTTACGGGTGGAATCTATATGGTCGCGTGTTTTCACATTATCCAGTACTTCTTCAAAAGAAGCCGCTTCGCCTTTGGCTTTCAATTCATCCAGACGACGTTGTGCACGTACTTCCGGACTGGCCGTTACGTAAATCTTCAATTCGGCATCCGGGAATACTACCGTACCGATATCCCGGCCATCCATGATAATCCCTTTTTCTTTCCCCATTTCCTGCTGCATGGCAACCAATGCACGGCGGACAAATCCTAAAGTAGCCACCGGACTGACCCATTTGGCCACTTCCATTCCCCGGATTTCCTTTTCAACCTTTACCCCATTCAGATAAGTGTCCGGACGGCCGGTTTCAGGATTAAAGCGGAGTGAGATATGAATATCCCCCATCGATGCCTGAAGTTTTTCTTCATCTATCCGACCGTCTTTAAACAAATTATGCTGGATACAATATAATGTAACGGCGCGATACATGGCACCCGTATCGATATATGTATAACCGATTTCTTTTGCCAAATCTTTTGCCATAGTGCTTTTTCCCGTGGAAGAAACACCATCTATTGCAATTACTATCTTTTTCATGCTTACGTTTATTTATATTTCCTAAGGTTTAAAATCGGCCAATGTCGTCGAAACACTCACCATCATCGACATAGCCGACGGATGATATTTTGCAAAAGAGACACCGACATCAAACATTTTTATTTTGACTCCGGCACCGGCAGAAAAACCGGCCAGACCGCTTCCGCCTCCCTGCAATTTCATATCCATCTTTGTCTTCGGATTGAAACCGACGCCAATCCAGAAGTTCTCACTGGGTATATAATCGATACCGATCACCAGATGCTTGAATAATGCTTTGGCAAAATTATCACCTTTGTAATCTTTATCGGCATTATCTATATAATCGAATTTCCAACGATTCAGATACATGGCCGTCAACGACAAACGTAAAGGGGCGTGATTCATCTTTTTGGAAATACCCATCTGAATATCCCACGGCATTTTTTGCCGGTCCTCATAATAGGGCTTCAACTGTGCTCCGATATTTTTCAATACGACACCGAATGAAAATTCCTTTTCCGAATTGTAGTAACTTAATCCGGCATCGAAGCATAATCCCAATGATGTATAGGTATCATAATTGGAATAAAGGAACTTCATGGAAATTCCTCCCCGCCAGCGTTCGGACAGATCATAGGAAAAGAAACCGTTCAATGCGATATCGTTTGCAGTAAAATCACCTGTCGACTGATTGTTTTCATCCATCCCTTTAAATTTCCCATTATGGAAATAATGGACTCCGGCTCCCCATGCACCACGTTCGCGGAAAGCCTTAGTAAACAAAGCGCTTCCCACATTGATATCCGCTATATAGTTCATATAGTCCAGATTGATCATTCCGTCCATTTCGCCGCCAAGCAGAGCCGGATTATGAAAGATAAGGGACGGATCCCTCTCTACCAGCGACACGGTATGCCCTCCCAAAGCATTTGCCCGGGCAGAAGAAGGTAAAGTTAAAAATTCAAATACCTGATCTCCGGATTGAGCCGCGACCGATTGTAAAACGAAAGAAAAGAACAATATAATTAATGTATGTCTCATATTTTCTTAACAAAATGCGTACAAAGATAAAATGCAGTTATAACATATTCCATAAAGAGAAACGGAAAAAACCGAAAAAAGGTATATAAACACTGTTATTTTTATTTTGGTTCAAAAAAAAGTGAAAATATAGAAGTATTTTTCCCTTTTTCAACCAGGATATAAAATAATTTGTATTTTTGCAGCATAGGAAAACACATCTTTAAACATTATAGAAGTATGGAAGTTAAGAAATCACCGAAAGCGGACTTGGAAAAGGGCAAAACACTCGGTATCCTGATGGGTATGGTTGTTGGTTTGGCCGTTTTGTTCGTTGGGTTCGAATGGGGAACTCGTGATATTCAGGTAGTCAAAAGTGAAGGCGTAGCTGATATCATCGCTGAAGAAGAAATTGAAATTACAAGACCGGAGGACACGCCTCCGCCACCACCACCACCACCAGCACCAGCTGCCGTAGAACAGTTGAACATCGTGGATGATGACGTGGAACTGGACCAAGTGGATATCATCTCATCTGAGGACGACCAGAGTTCTGCACAGGTTGAAGCCTATGTAGCCCCTGCAGTTGTTGAAGAAGAAGAAGAATCTGCTCAACAGATCTTTACCGTTGTAGAAACAATGCCGGAATTCCCTGGTGGACAGGGTGCTTTATTGCAGTTCCTTGCTAAATCCATCAAATATCCGGTTATTGCTCAGGAAAACGGTATTCAAGGTCGTGTTACTTGTTCATTCGTTGTTAACAAAGATGGTTCAATCGTTGACGCTGAAGTGATCCGTGGCGTAGACCCTTCTTTGGATAAAGAAGCTCTCCGTGTGATTAACACCATGCCGAAATGGTCTCCTGGTAAGCAGAGAGGTAAACCCGTACGTGTTAAATATACCGTACCTGTTACTTTCAGATTGCAATAATTATTTTTTAAACATACTAAAAAAAGGCTGCTGTAGATTTGCAGCCTTTTTTATTTCGTTTCATTCCTAATTTAATATTTATATGTTATCCTTCAACGAGATCCTACAGAAAGTAGAACATGAGATTTCACAACTGAGTTTTGAATATCCTCCCAAAAGCTTATACGACCCGATTGAATATATCCTATCGTTGGGAGGAAAAAGGATCCGTCCGGCACTGTCTTTAATGGCCTGTAATCTGTATCAGGAAAATATTGACAATGTCATCTATCCGGCGCTGGGTATTGAAGTGTTCCACAATTTCACACTGCTCCATGACGACCTGATGGATAGAGCCGACAAAAGAAGGAACAAGCCGACCGTCCATAAAGTATGGAATGACAATACGGCCATCCTTTCCGGAGATGCCATGCTGATCGCGGCTTATCAGTTGATAGGAAAAACAGAACCTTCCAATTTAAAAGAGGTATTCGACCTGTTCACCGAGACTGCTCTTGAAATATGCGGAGGACAACAATATGACATGGAATTCGAATCACGGACAGACGTAACCGAACCGGAATACATTGAAATGATCCGGTTAAAAACAGCCGTTTTACTTGCTTGCAGCCTGAAAATCGGAGCTATCATAGGGGGTGCATCCAAAGAAGATGCCGATAACCTGTATGATTTCGGTATAAACATCGGACTCGCATTCCAACTACAAGACGATTTATTGGATGTGTATGGAGATACTGCCACATTCGGTAAAAACATCGGCGGTGATATCACCTGCAACAAAAAGACTTTTTTATTGATACATGCTTTTGAATTGGCTTCACCCGAACAAAAAGCGACTCTCAACAGCTGGATCAGCAAAACACAATTCATTCCTGCGGAGAAAATCGAAGCAGTCACTACCATATATAATGAATTACATCTGAAAGATATCACCACTGTTAAAATGCAGGGATATTACGACAAGGCAATGGATCATTTATCGAGACTCAACGTAACACCGGAGAAATTGACCATTTTGAAAGATGTAAGTAACCGTTTAATGTACCGCCAGTCTTAAAAATGAAACTCATAGATACGCATAACCATCTGTACCTGGAAGAATTCGACCCGGAACAGGAGGAGTTGGTTCATATTGCCCGAGAATCAGGCATCGACACTATCCTGCTCCCCAATGTAGATGTCTCAACCATTGAACGGATGCACGATTTGTGCGACCGTTTCCCGAATTTTGCCTATCCGATGATGGGCTTGCATCCGACCAGCGTGGACGAACATTACACAGAGAATCTGAAAATAACAGAATCTTATCTGGGGAAACGACCTTATTGTGGTATCGGAGAGATCGGAATAGATCTATACTGGGATAAAACCTACCTGAAAGAACAGAAAATTGTCTTTGAGGAACAACTAAAATGGAGCATCGACCTGGATCTGCCGGTAGCGATCCATACCCGTGAAGCTTATCCGGAAGTATTGGATAGCATCCACAAAGTCGGTGCAGACAAATTAAAAGGTGTTTTCCACAGCTTCACCGGCACCATAGATGATCTGGTAGAAATAAAAAAATTAGAAAAATTCAAACTGGGAATTAACGGAGTCATTACATTCAAAAACTCCAAACTTTCAGACACGATCAAATGTAGCGACATTCATCACATCGTACTGGAAACCGACGCTCCATACCTCGCTCCAGTGCCTTACAGAGGTAGACGAAACGAGCCTGTATATATATGGAAAACGGCAGAGAAGGTAGCGGACACATTCGGCCTTCCCCTTGATGAAACCGTACAAATTACAAGAAAAAATGCATTGGATTTATTCAAAATTCCAAATAAAAAGGCTTAGTTTCAAAATTTCAGGTCGGAAGCAAAATTTATTCCGTCAGATATTGTGTATATGTCAAGCAAAAACTTTAGATTTGTGCACTGAAACGTTTGCAATTGGGATTTTTTTCGTATTTTGCGCTCGTTTTAGAGGAGACAAAGGCTGAAAATTGGAGAGATGCTCGAGTGGTTGAAGAGGCACGCCTGGAAAGCGTGTATACGCCTAAAGTGTATCGCGGGTTCGAATCCCGCTCTCTCCGCAATAAGTACCATGAGGAAATTATTAACAACAAAAATAAAAACAAATAAGAGAATTATTAATCTTAAAAATTAAACACACAATGAAAAAGTATTTTGCAAAAACATTCATGGGTTTATGTGCCCTTGGAATCTCTACCGTAGCATTCGCGCAGGACGCTGCAGCCGGAGCCGAACAAGTTATTGAAGGTGGTATGTACCAATCTTTAAAGACTAAGTTTATCGAGGGTGGTGCAGACTTCATGAGTTTGGTTGCTATCGCTTTGATTTTCGGTTTAGCATTCTGTCTTGAAAGAATTATTTATCTGAACTTAGCTGAAACAAATTCAAGCAAATTATTAAAAGGCATTGAAGATGCTCTTGATAAAGGAGATGTAGAAGGAGCTAAAGCCATCGCTCGTGATACAAGAGGTCCTATTGCATCTATCGCTTACCAGGGCTTGATGAGAATTGACCAGGGTATCGACGTTGTTGAAAAATCAATCGTTTCTTATGGAGGTGTACAAGGAGGTCTTTTGGAAAAGAATATGTCATGGATCACATTGTTTATCGCTATGGCTCCGTCATTAGGATTCTTGGGTACTGTAGTAGGTATGATCATGGCGTTCGATAAAATCGAACAGGTTGGTGATATCAGCCCGACGGTTGTTGCCGGTGGTATGAAAGTGGCCTTGATCACAACCGTAGGTGGTTTGATCGTTGCTTTGATCCTTCAGGTATTCTATAACTATTTGTTGAGCAAACTGGAAGCAATCTTGAACCAGATGGAAGACGCTTCTATCACTTTGATCGACATGGTTATCAAATACAACCTTAAATTCAAAAAATAATTCAGACTTATGGCAGTTACTAAAATAAGAAAAATGTCCAGCTGGACACTGTTAATCGTTTCGATTATCAGTCTCGTAGTGCTGGGTATGTTCTATGCAGGAGGTGTCGTTGACCCTGCTGCAGAAATGAAAGAGCCGATCTATACCGGTTTATTGATTAACTGGACTTCGGTATTGTTCTTTGTTACAATTATCAGTACAATTCTTTTTGCTATCTGGCAATTTGTAACGTTATTGAAAACAAATGCAAAATCGGCTGTAACATCTTTGATCGTTGTGGTTGTTTTTGCTGCAATACTATTCATCTCTTATTCCATAGGAGATGCAACTCCTTTAAAAGGATTAAATGCCGATTCTCAGGTATATAACGTACCTATGTGGTTAAAAGTAACAGACATGTGGATTTGGTCTACAGTAGTTCTGATGGTTTTAATCGTTGCAGCAGTGGTTTGGGGTTCTGTAAAAAGAATGCTTAATAAATAATAGTAATAACGAATTGATCAAACAAGAAAGAAATGGGTAAGAAAAGAAAGACACCGGGTATCAATGGTTCTTCTTCAGCCGATATTGCTTTCATGTTGCTTATCTTCTTCCTTATTACTACTTCAATGGACACAGATAAAGGTTTAGCAAGACGTTTGCCGCCTCCTGTACCCAAAGACCAGAAGAAAAATGAAGAGATGGATATCAAAAAGAGAAATATCCTGGTCGTACTGATCAACAGTAATAACCAGATTCTCTGTAATAATGAATTCATTGATATTAAGCAACTGAGAGAAAAGGTTAGAACTTTCATTGAGAATCCTTACAATGACGAGCATATGCCTGAAAAGACTGAAGTGGACGTACCGTTCTTCGGAAAGCAAATGGTAACAAAAAATCATGTTATCTCTTTGCAGAACGACCGTGGTACCGAATATCAGGCTTACATCGACGTTCAGAACGAATTGGCAGGAGCCTATAACGAACTGAGAGACGAGGTTTCTAAAAAGAAATTTGGCAAAGCTTTCGCCGATTTGGATGAAGATCAACAAAAGGCTGTGCAGATGATTTATCCTCAAAAGATATCAGAAGCAGAACCTAAAAATTATGGAGGTAAATAATAATGGGAAAATTTACTAAAGCGGGCGGAAGAGAAATGCCCGAATTAAATACCTCATCATTACCTGACTTGGTATTTGCCTTCTTGTTCTTCATTATGATGGTTACATCTATGCGTGAAGTTACGCTGAAAGTTGTTTTCCAGGCACCTCAAGCCACAGAGCTTCAGAAACTGGAAAAGAAATCATTGGTAACATTCATTTATGTTGGTAAACCGACTCAGGAATTGAGAGCAAAGATGGGTTCTGAAACTCGTTTGCAGCTGAACGACCAGTTCGCTGAAGTAAGCGAAATCGAAACCTATATCGCGCAGGAAAAGTCAAGTATGAAAGAGGAAGATCAGCCGTTTATGACTGTATCCATCAAAGCCGACCAAGGAACAAAGATGGGTGTTATCACAGATGTAAAACAGGCACTTCGTGAAGCATACGCATTGAAGATTAGTTATTCAGCAAGACAACGTGCAGACTAATTAATTCAATAATAAACAAAAAGGCAGGACTAAAAAGTTCTGCCTTTTTTTATTGGAGTAAATCCACATTCTATTCCTGAACACCATATACATATCGGTAAAGATTATTTTTCACATCCTCAAACGACTTGCTCAAGTCGATCTTCCCGTGAGTCATTAACCGCATTTCCAACAAGGATTCTCCCGGACGATACGGAGGTTGGAAATAAACATGGTTATCCAACACATACCCCAGACGCTCATAAAAGCCGATTCTGCGCTTACTCATCTCGTCGGCAGGCATTTCCACCTCCAAAACAACAGGAGCGTCACAAAGCACCATAAACTGCTTCATAGACTCCCCACCTATCCCACCGTTACGGGCGAAAGCATCGATAGCAAAATGTTCCACATATATAAATGCCGTAAAACGCCAGGCTGTAATAAAACCGGCATATACCCCATCTTTAAATAATGTGTAAACGGTGAAGCGGGGTTCCTCCTTTACCAATTCTCTCACCAGGGAAAACGCCCGTCGCTCGGCTTCCGGAAAGGAATCATTATATGTTTTTTCTACTTTATCCAATAAAGGATCGGAAAAATCTTTCACCATCCTGCATTCGATTACTGCACTTGAACTCATACTCTTATAAATTGATAGATTAATAAAAGAAAACTTACGAAATAAAATAATTGAACGAATTATATCGTCTAATTATTATAGTTTGATTATATTTGTATGTAATTGTAATTATATAGAATAACAGAAATACAAATATACAGAAATTATGGCACACCATCAACTGGATGAATTGGACGAAAAAATATTGAAGCTAATCATAGGGAATGCTCGCATGCCTTTCCTTGAAGTTGCCAGAGAGTGCAATGTTTCAGGAGCCGCTATACACCAGAGAATACAAAAACTCACCAATCTCGGTGTTATCAAAGGGTCGGAATTCATCGTAGATAATACAAAAGTTGGTTACGAAACCTGTGCTTATATGGGGCTATTCCTAAAATCACCGGGACAATTTCCTACTGTAACAGAAGCATTGAAGAAAATACCGGAAGTAGTGGAATGCCACTATACAACCGGACAATATGATCTGTTCATCAAAATATATGCAAAGAACAACCAGCATCTGCTAAGTATTATCCACAACAAACTACAGCCGTTGGGCTTGGCACGGACAGAATCACTGATCTCTTTTAAAGAAGCATTTAAGAGACAGATACCGATCGATCTGGATGACGAATAAATAGAAAAAGGCTTTTGAATCGGATTCAAAAGCCTTTTTCTATTTATGAAAGCTTCCGGCTACTGCCGGAATACTTTAGAATTCTGCATTCTTCGGGGTTCTCGGGAAAGGAATCACGTCACGAATGTTTGTCATACCTGTTACAAACAATAGCAGACGTTCAAACCCTAAGCCGAAACCAGAATGAGGCGCTGTACCGAAACGGCGGGTATCCAGATACCACCAGATATCTTTCTCAGGCACACCCATTTCTTTTGCACGACGTGTCAGTTTCTCATAATCCTCTTCACGCTGTGAACCACCGATAATCTCACCGATCTTAGGGAACAAAACGTCCATAGCACGAACAGTCTTTCCGTCATCATTCTGCTTCATATAAAAAGATTTGATTTCTTTCGGATAATCAGTCAGGATAACCGGACATTTGAAATGCTCTTCCACCAGATAACGTTCATGCTCTGAAGCCAGGTCTGCCCCCCAGAAAATAGGGAATTCGAACTTATGTCCTTTTGCAACAGCCTCTTCCAGAATCTTAACACCTTCCGTATAAGACAGGCGGATAAAGTCATGTTTCAGGATAAACTGCAGACGTTCGATCAAACCTTTATCAAACATATTGTTCAGGAACTGGATATCTTCCATGCAGTTATCCAAAGCCCACTGCACGCAATACTTGATAAAATCTTCAGCCAGTTGCATATTCTCTGCAATTTCATTGAAAGCAACTTCCGGCTCGATCATCCAGAACTCAGCCAAATGACGCGGAGTATTGGAGTTCTCGGCACGGAATGTCGGTCCGAAAGTATAAATCGAGCCTAAAGACATGGCAGCCAATTCACCCTCCAGCTGACCTGAAACCGTCAAACTCGCCTGTTTGCCAAAGAAATCATCATCATAAATGATCGAACCGTTCTCGTCCTTCTTCAAATCATACAGATTCATTGTCGTTACCTGGAACATCTGTCCGGCACCTTCGCAATCGGAAGCTGTAATGATCGGCGTATGGAAATAGAAGAAACCTCTTTCATGAAAGAACTTGTGAATAGCGATCGCCATATTATGGCGAATACGGAACACAGCACCAAAGGTATTGGTACGCGGACGCAAATGAGCTATCTCACGAAGAAATTCCAGTGAATGACCTTTCTTCTGCAACGGATAAGTAGCAGGATCGGCAGTACCGTAAATCTGAATTTCAGCTGCCTGAATCTCCACATTCTGACCCTGTCCCTGTGATTTTACCAATTCACCGTTCACACTGATACAAGCACCGGTAGTAATCGGTTTAAGGAACTCTTCACCCAATTTTTCCACATCCACAACGATCTGAACATTATTTATTGTAGAACCGTCATTCAGCGCGATAAAGCTAACCTGTTTACTACCACGGCGGGTACGAACCCACCCCTTCACATTAACGGTCGTACCATAAGCTTCGCTTTTCAGTACATCTACAATTTTTGTTCTAGTAATTGTTTCCATGTTTATATGTTTATTCTTAGATAATCAAAACAAGATAGCCGGTATTGACTACCGGCTAATCTCAATATTATTCAAAAGCACCCATCCGGAGTGCGTTAACTTCACGTTCGTTCAGATAACGCCATTTTCCACGTCCGAGCATCTTTTTAGTCAGTCCGGCAAAGTATACACGATCCAGTTTCGTTACATGATATCCCAGCGATTCGAAGATACGACGTACGATACGGTTACGTCCCGAGTGGATTTCAATACCCACCTGACTCTTATCGTCTTCACTGGCATAGCTGATTGCATCTGCATGGATTTCACCGTCTTCCAGCTCCAATCCGTTAGCAATCTTTTCCATGTCTTCGATAGAAACGTTCTTATCCAACCAAACATGATAGATTTTCTTTTTCTTAAATGACGGGTGAGTCAGCTTCGAAGCCAGGTCACCATCATTAGTAAGAAGCAATACACCGGTTGTGTTACGGTCCAGGCGGCCTACCGGATAAATACGTTCCTGGCAAGCATTTTTCACCAGATCCATAACGGTAAGACGTTCCTGAGGATCATCAGATGTAGTCACACAGTTTTTCGGTTTATTCAGTACGATATATACCTTGCTTTCGATCTGTACAGGTTTACCGTTGAATTCAACCTTATCCTGACGGGTAATCTTTGTACCCAATTCAGTAACCACTACATCATTTACTTTTACAGCACCAGCTGTAATAAATTCGTCAGCTTCACGACGTGAGCAAACACCTGCATTAGACAAGAATTTGTTCAGACGGATCGGTTCGTTAGGGTCAGCCAATACTTCCTTATACTTCAACTGTTTCTGGAAGTTGTATTTGGCATTCGGGTTGTAATCGTTCGTACGGCGTTGCGGACCACCCGGACGTCTGTTTCCATATCCTCCATTGTTTCCGTAACCACCGCCACGGTTATTATTACCATATGAAGGACGGCCACCGCCACGATTATCACGAGAATCGTAAGAATTGACACGTGTGTCGCCAACTCTCGGTCTTCTTTTCTTCATGCCGTCGCCCCCAGCTTCACCTTCCGGAGAAGCAGAATAGGCTCTGCCCGGTCTTTCGTCATAGTTAGGACGAGAAGGACGGTTAAAAGGACGATCGCCACCACCATACGAACGGTCATTACCGTAAGAAGGGCGATTGTTACCATAAGAAGGACGGCTGTTATACCCCCCCTCGCGATTTGAATTGTAACCTCCTTCACGATTTGAATAACCATAACCACCACGATTGTTGTCGCGGTTGTTATAAGAAGGTCTGCTATTATACCCCCCTTCACGGTTGTCATACGTCCGAGGACGACTCGGACGGTCTCCGTAAGAAGAGCGGTTATCACCATAAGAATTATAACCACCGCGGTCATCCCGGCTTGATTGGTTATATGGTCTCCGTTCATAGTTGTTTCCCTCAGGTCTGCTGTAACCTTGATTGTAAGGTCTTCTTTCACCTTCCTGATCTGTGTTTTCCCGTCTGATACTTGGTATCACCTTTCTAGGACGCGGTTGAGATTCTTCTCTTTCTTCTGTGCTCATTGTTGTAAATTAATAAATAATTAACTAATTGGTAACCTCACGGCTACACTATTTTCTTCACACTAAATACCTGTATAATTATGCGGCGTAATCGCCTTTAATTCAGCTTTAACAGCATCACTAACCTGCAGCGTTTCAATAAAGTCACTGATTGATTTTTCAGTGATTCCTTCATTTGTCCGGGTTAAGGCTTTCAAGGCTTCATACGGCTTCGGATATCCTTCTCGACGCAAAATGGTCTGAATACCTTCAGCAACGACAGCCCAGCAATTATCCAGATCCCGGTACAAGGCGCTCTCATTCAATAACAACTTACCCAACCCTTTTGTTAAGCTTTTGAATGCAATTTCGATATGGGCCAAAGGCACACCGACGTTACGCAATACGGTAGAATCTGTCAAATCCCTTTGCAAACGGGAGATCGGCAACTTCGTAGCCAGGTGTGCCAGGATTGCATTCGCCATTCCAAGGTTACCTTCTGCATTTTCAAAATCGATCGGATTCACCTTGTGAGGCATTGCCGATGAACCGACTTCACCCGCTTTGATCTTCTGCTTGAAGTATTCCATAGAGATATACTGCCAGAAGTCACGGTTCAGGTCGATCAAAATAGTATTAACCCGTTTCAAACCATCAAAAATAGCTGCCAGATTATCATAATTGGAAATCTGAGTAGTCCATTCCTCACGGCTTAGCCCCAGAACTTCATTCACAAACTTATTTCCGAATACTTTCCAGTCGTACTGCGGATAAGCGACATGATGTGCATTAAAGTTACCTGTCGCACCGCCAAACTTGGCAGATACAGGAATTGCCTTCAACAAAGCCACCTGCTGTTCCAGACGATATACAAATACCATAATCTCTTTTCCCAAACGGGTAGGAGAAGCCGGTTGTCCGTGCGTCTTTGCCAGCATAGAAACATCGCTCCAATCCTCAGCATACTTTTTCAACATGTCGATCACTTCCTGAATCCCCGGATAATAAACTTCATCCAAAGCATCCTTGATAGACAATGGAACGGAAGTATTATTAATATCCTGCGAAGTCAACCCGAAATGAATAAACTCTTTATAGTCCTGTAAAGCCAGCAGATCAAATTTTTCTTTGATAAAATATTCAACAGCTTTTACATCATGGTTAGTTACGCTCTCGATCTCCTTAATACGGGTCGCGTCCTCCAGACTGAACTCCTGATAAATTTTACGCAACGCTTCTTTATTCTCCACTGTAGCCAGGCTATTCAGCTGTGGAAGATACTCAGCCAGAGTAATAAAATACTCTATTTCTACTCGCACTCTATATTTGATAAGTGCATATTCTGAGAAGTAAGCCGCCAGGTTCTCGGCTTTATTTCTATACCGCCCATCTACGGGCGATATGGCAGTTAGTGTTGAAAATACCATACTCATTTAGTTTATACACCTATATCCCTTAGTGTCCGGGCGATATACCTACGATATCGAATACTTATATACATTAATAATATAGAGATGCAAAGTTACTACATTTCTTCAGATTAAATGGTAGTAATGATTTTTTTTTCAACTTTTTCATAGAAACATTTGGAGGTAATAAAAAAAGCCGTATCTTTGCAGCGCTTTAGAGAGATAAGGCGTACAAAACTTACTGAAGTAATGAAAGGGCGTTTAGCTCAGCTGGTTCAGAGCATCTGCCTTACAAGCAGAGGGTCGGCGGTTCGAATCCGTCAACGCCCACCTTTCATATCCAATTGATTTCAACTTGGGCGTTTAGCTCAGCTGGTTCAGAGCATCTGCCTTACAAGCAGAGGGTCGGCGGTTCGAATCCGTCAACGCCCACTCTTTTATACCAACTTGATTTCAATTCGGGCGTTTAGCTCAGCTGGTTCAGAGCATCTGCCTTACAAGCAGAGGGTCGGCGGTTCGAATCCGTCAACGCCCACTAAAAGAGAAGTCCGTTAGTCGAATGATTAACGGACTTTTTTTATATCCATAAAAGTCAAGAAAAATATTTTCAATCTGAAGGAACCATTGACTCCATTAATTCTACGAAATCCAACTTTATCAACTCCCACTCCTTGCTTTTTAAACAAATCGGATCAATATCTTTATCTGCAGAAAAGAAATTAGTAAAATTAGATATTATTTCCTCTTTATTATGCGTATATTCATATCGCTGTTGATGAAAATCGAGCATTTCGGAAATAGTGTAAACATTCAAAAGTTCGTGCAAATCCCAAAAATCTTTTTTGCGACCACCACGTGACACAACATCAACTTTCATAGATGTTACATCGGGCAAACTTGCAATTCGGATACCGTCAATCACATCACAAGGATCTATGATTCCATCATGATAAAACAGATCGACTTTAATATTGTCATCAACTGTGTTTCCTATATAATAGGACCGACCAAACCCGACAATATCTGTTTTATCCGTACAATAGTAATATTTATAATTATTCCGAAAGAAATCCTCATAAACCTTAAAGTCTAAACTGCCATAAGGAGCATTAGTAAATAAATCAATATCTATCGATTCCCGATGCCCCAACCGCAAACTAAGAGAAGTTCCACCCACCAAATAAAATGGTTCAAAAGCCGAATTTCCCATTATATCATTAAGCGTTTTTCTCAATAAGGGGACTACTGTCTCATAATGAAGTCTCATCATCCTTTCTTTCTCTTAGATTTTGTCTTTGTTTCCTAAATCTTATCGACCTAAAATATGACCTTAACTCGCTTTGCGATAATCCATAAAATTTCTGTATTTCTTCAACTTCTTCTGTGTTCCCCCTCTCTAATACCCTTTTGATTACAGCTTCTTTATATTTACCCCAATTAATCTTATCAAAATCTGTATCCCAAAAAAGGATTCTACGGATATGAGGCCTCCCAGTATAAAGAGTTGCTAATTCCTTGTCTCTATACCGCCTTATATCATAGTAAGCTTGAAGTATAGCGAGAAAGCCTTCCTCTAAGTTTAGAGAAGAGCCTATTTTCATAGACTGTTCAGTTGTTAAATTTCGTCTTCCTGCTATAATTGCATTAATAGTCTGATAGGGAATATCAGTATCCTCAGCCAAAACACGTTGGGTAATGTTCTTCTTCTTCAATTCCCGTTCAATAAATTTTCCGGGATGAATACCTTTTATTATGTCGATACGATTATCCATAAATCCTATTTCTTCCACATTCTTCCACAAAGATAAACAAATTTGTTTACTTATAATTGTATTATCAAAAACACGATCTATACAAGCTCATTATCAGCATCTTTCATCATCCCAACATAAAGCCTATCTTTTATCCCTTAAAACTTCTTGCAACATCGCAACCTTTTCCTTTTCTGCTTCCAGAAGTTTATCATAAAGTTCGACTATTTTATCGATAGGGTTGAAAGTCGGACACCAATTAACAGCAGAGGATTGATTATCAAATGTATTTGCAACAATATTAATAGATGCACCTTCTTCCATTTCTGTAATTGCTTCAACTGGAATGTTTAAAGCCTCAGCTATCTTTGCTAAAATATCAGGCTCCAATTTATCCCTTTTCTCATAACCGGATAATGTAGCCTGTGATACACCAATCTGCTCAGCCAATACATCTTGATTGATATTACGCCATTCTCTCCAACGACGTGCATTCGCTCCATGATTGCCCCTTTTTGCTATTACCTCCATAATTTAATTAATTGTATATGATTTACCTATTGCAAAAGTAAGTATTAATCTGGATAATATTTTATTTAATGGAATAATATCATCAGACAAAACCTCGAAATAATATCAATCCAATATTTGATAAAAGATAGGATTACTTAATAGACCATTGGACTTGTATTTTATTCCTTTGCTTATCATTTTTAAACAGACAATAAAATGACTCAAAAGAACAATAGGAATTATGCAGAGCAAATAACTCTGGGATGCCTCGCAATCAATAAACCCCTTAGTTTTGTAAAAACGGTTTTTGTTGACAGAGAGCAGAATGAAAAACATTATATATTTAAAGCCCAAAAAGAAACCAGCCTGGAAGTCCGGTTTGAGTCTTCCACACTGACTTGTTTATTTGATCGCAACAAGATATGCAAAGGAGCATTTCTTTTTCTCGACGATACAACGGAACTTATTCATTATATCGATTATTGCAGTAAAACTTACCCGTGTGATCGGCTCCTTGAAGGATGGATCACACAGAATACCATAATTCAGATACATACAAACGCAAAAGAATGTAGTCTACTAATATTACCTATCCGGCAAAACAAGGGATCGTAACTCTAATCTGCATCGTCTGATTTTTACCTTCTCTTCTTCGATAGCGGTATCGATATCATCCGGTCTATCGAAAATTTACCCGGACCGGTAATATACATCAATATAAAGACAACCAGATAAATGAATGCCAACTCTTTTACAGCAAACGCATCATTGCCATGAATAACGAAGAAGGCCATACACATGGTAAAAATCATCGGGATCATCGCCAAACGGTACAGCGTACCGAAGATGAAACCTATCGAACAAGCCAACTCTCCAAAAATAGCCAGTCCTAACGACACCTGACTACCAACCCCCAGCGGATCGGGAAAAACAGCAGACATCTCTGTAAAGTTAGTCCATTTCTGGATACCATGAGACAACAACAACCCTCCGAAAAGGATACGTAATGCTAATAACAACAGTGAAATAGCTGTGCCGTCCGGTTTAGACGGGAATAAAAATCTGTATATCGCCAACATATTATTTTGTTTAATTACAATTAATAACTTATATATAAAACAATAAAGAAAATGAAAGGTTCATTGTTTTTCGGATCACAGACCTCTCTTTTCTTATCCAATCCGAATAAAGGGATCCGATCAGCCGCCTCAAGACAATAAAACAAAATTAACTATCATACTATCATTTTCCAAGATACACATCTATATATCAGTTACTTGAGTCATGACAGTTGCTGTTTTCAACTATCATTCAACTATCATAAAACCATCATTTCAGCGTTTTTACCCTGTAGGCATCGTCGTTTACTCCGGCAAAAAAGGTCTGAAACAGATGCATATCCTCCCTCCCAACTTGTTATCCTACTACTTTTTTAGCTGAAAGCAATTGTTTTATTTTACAGGACTGCTTGCTTCTTGTCAGCAAGATGCCCGTTTCAACCCATTTCACACCCCCATCTCGACGATGCTCAGACCCGGGTGTCGAGGGTATCGAGACCCGGGTGTCAAACAACTTTTGTCACTATATCGCTAACTTTCAACTATATATTTATGATAAAAATACACCTATCCTCCTGTTTCAGAACAGGATTATGATAGATGTATGAGAGTTGAATGATAGTTAAAAACAGCAACTATCATAAGTCAAACAACTGATATATAACGGTATATCCTAAATAATGATAGTATGATAGTAGATTTCAAAAACAAGTATGATATTCATCCCATATACAAAAAAAGCGACATCATACGACATCGCTTTCTTGTTGTGACCCGGGAGGGATTCAAACCCTCGACCTTCAGAACCGGAATCTGACGCTCTATTCACTAAGCTACCAGGCCAAAGACGGGGCAAAAGTAAATATAATATCGGAAGAAACCAAACGAACGACCAAAGAGTTTTATCTATCTTTCTTTTTTCTGCCCTACAACATAAGTTTTGATATTTTGCAATACACTTCAGCATATATACTGCCATTTTGCAAATAAAAAAGGCATAAACATTGCTATTTTGCCATTAATCATTATCTTTGCGACTCATATTTAACAAACACAAAGCACAACAAGTATATGAGCTATTTAATTAAACCTGCGGGATATAAGGCTTTGCTAAACCTGTCTCAAACAGAAATGGGAATCAAGAAGATCAAAGACTTTTTCCAGCAAAACCTGTCTTCGGAGTTACGCCTGCGTCGTGTCACGGCACCTTTGTTCGTTCTTAAAGGGATGGGTATCAATGATGACCTGAACGGAACGGAGCGAGCTGTTACATTTCCCATCAAAGATCTGAATGATTCTAAAGCCGAGATCGTACATTCACTGGCTAAATGGAAACGACTCACTTTAGCCGATTATAATATAGAAGAAGGATACGGTATTTATACAGATATGAATGCCATCCGTTCCGATGAAGAACTGGGAAACCTGCATTCATTATATGTTGACCAGTGGGACTGGGAACGAGTAATGAGTCCTAAAGAACGCAATATCGAATTTCTGAAAGAGACGGTACGCCGCATTTATGCCGCCATGGTACGCACTGAATATCTCGTATACGAAATGTTTCCACAGATAAGGCCGACACTTCCACAGCAGATTCATTTCATACATTCCGAGGATTTGTTGCAAAAATATCCTACCTTTACACCGAAAGAACGGGAAGACGCTATTGCCAAAGAATACGGAGCAGTATTCATCATCGGCATCGGATGTCAGTTAAGCAACGGGGAGAAACATGACGGACGTGCTCCGGACTACGACGACTGGTCGACTGTTGCAGAAAACGGACAGATCGGATTGAACGGTGACCTGCTTGTCTGGGACGATGTCCTGAACCGCTCGCTGGAACTATCTTCAATGGGTATCCGCGTAGATAAAGAAGCATTGCTACGCCAGTTGAAGACATGCAATGCAGAAGAGAAAAAAGAACTCTACTTCCACAAACGCCTCTTAAACGGCGAACTGCCTCAAAGTATCGGAGGTGGTATCGGCCAAAGCCGGTTGTGTATGTTTTATCTGCGTAAAGCTCATATCGGTGAAATCCAGGCAAGTATCTGGCCGGAAGAAATGCGTCAGGAAGCCCGTGCTGCAGGAATGTATTTAATTTAAAGTTATGGACGTAAAGATCGAACAAAGCTGGAAAGAACGGTTAGCCCCCGAATTTGAAAAAGATTATTTCAAAGAGTTGATCAACTTTGTAAAACAGGAATACAGTCACGGAACTGTATATCCCCCGGGACCATACATCTTTAATGCTTTCGAGCATTGTCCTTTCGATAAAGTAAAAGTTGTCATACTGGGACAAGACCCTTATCACGAGCCGGGACAGGCACACGGGCTTTGCTTTTCCGTGCAGGACGGAACACCTTATCCGCCTTCCCTGATCAATATTTTCAAAGAGATAGAAAGCGACCTGGGCAAACCGATGCCCCCAAGCGGCAACCTTTTACGCTGGGCAGACCAGGGTGTCCTGTTATTGAACGCCACCCTGACGGTCCGTGCACATCAGGCAGGATCACATCAGAACCGGGGATGGGAAACATTTACCGATGCGGTGATCCGGAAGCTGGTGGAAGAACGCAGCCATATCGTTTATATTCTCTGGGGATCATATGCTCAACGTAAAGGGGCCGTAATCGATGCTTCACGCAATCTGATCCTGAAATCGGCGCATCCTTCTCCCCTCTCCGCTTACCGGGGATTCTTCGGGAACAAACATTTCAGCAAAGCGAATGATTATCTGATAGCCACAGGACAAGGTCCGATAGAATGGTAATAAAATAACAAAAAAAGGCAGGTTGAAGAACTTGCCTTTTTTATTTCTTTTTGCACTACCGATCAATACCAATCCTGTCCTTCACGGGCGCTACTGCTCTGGTTGTACTTCAAGTCTTTCAGCAGTGAAGAGCTTACTGCAACAGAGAATGTATATGATTTATAGGGGCCTACCGGCACAAAACTTGCAGACATCTGGAAACAGTGCAGGTTACGTGTCACGTTACAGGTCATGAACGAAATCTTCTTATTATCGAAATCGTATGTCGCATTGAAGTTAAAACTCCAGTTCTTCGTCGGCTGAATATTTCCGTTAAAGCTCAGCGCATGGGTCAGCTTATACTTATACTCCAACCGGTTCGGATCGAAATCGCCATAACGCAGCTGCATACTGTAATTAAAAGAAAGGCTCCAGGGGATCTTGGAGATCAGATAACCATCGGCATCGTACTCGCCGGTATCTTTCTTCTTTCCGCGTAAACGTCCGCCTTCCTGTGTTCCTTCGGCATCGGCATTCTCTCCATCCTGGTTTTCCGCTGTCAGGTTCTCCAGTTCGCCGTCACCCGCATTTTCTTCGGGAATATTACTGTCTGTTTTTCCACCGAACCACTTCTTGAACGTATCGTTATTAAATGTATAGGAGAAGCTGGTTCCTGTCGAACGCAAACGGCCGATACCTTTACCTGCTTTCCAACGGGGGATATCCAATCTGACCGGCTTACCGTTTTTATCTGCACCATAGGTATAGGTATCAAACGTTCCGTTCAGGTTCAATGTATAACTTTTCGAGAACTTCAAACGTAATCCGACAGATAAGTCGCTCCATTTGAAAGAGTCGGCCGCCATATTATAGCTCATACCTAATGATAATTTATCGATCAGGCTGATCTTTTTAAAACCGGTGATGTCCGCATCCGACTTGACCTTCATTTCGACGTTATTATCCAGCGAGAAGTTCAAACTTCCCTGCTTTCCGCTCGGGATAGAACCATTATGAGCAAAAGGTGAATAAACATAATCGATCGGATCGCCATTGGAATCGATATACTGATAATGATCATAGAAGCCGAAGATACTGCCACCGAAGTCGGGTGCCGCACTGATACTGACAGAAGGCTCGAAACGATGACGGATCATCTGTACTTTATCGCCCAGGAAAGGAAGCGGTTTATAAATACCATACAAAGTCGTAGAGGCAGATAAAGAGGCATTATAATTGTAAATACGATAGAATCCGTAAGTCGTATCGCGGTTTACCAATGTATTCAACTGCGGATCGAATTGCTTTGTGATCTTGCTGGTATACCAACTTTCCTTATAATTGAACGAAGGAGAGATATTGATATACTTGAATGCTGTAAATGTCGCACTGACCGGAATGCTATGCTCCATCGAGTTCTTCCAGTCCTTTATTATATTCGATTTGAACAACTGGTTTTCTTTTGTCGTAATACTATTCCTGAAATATCCGGAATAACTCATGGATATCTTTTCATACCAACGCTCTTTACCTACCGGATTCTTCCGCTTAAACGGGAATATACGGCTCAAAGTAATGGTCAGGTCAGGCAAGGTCACAGAGATCATCGAGTCTTTGGAATTCTGGTTCACGTTCATGGTTGCCGAAAGAGTCAGTGGATTATTCGGGAAACGTTGCGTGATATTGATACTGGAACCTTTTGTATTGTTCGTCGTGTTCGGGTTATAGATACCCATTGCACTGTTACGGTCGAAGCTGGAAGTCGCAAAATTGACACTTGCGGAGAATGTCCGGTACGGATTCGCCTTAGGGTCCTGGCTGTGCGTCCAGTTTATCCGGAAGTCCTTCGTCAAACTATAGTCGGCCAGCCCTTTATCTCCGAACTTACTAACCTGGTAAGCGGCATTGAAATTACCGGAGAAAAGATATCTCTTTTTATAGGAAGACTGTGCCTGAAGCCCCCAGGAACCTTTCGTATAAATTTCTCCGGTTACCGCCAGATCGATATAGTCGCTCAACGCAAAATAATATCCACCGTCCCTTAAACCGAAACCACGCTGGGAATCATCCTGATAGGTCGGCATGATCACCCCTGAGGAATAGGTACTGGAGAAAGGGAAGAAACAGAACGGCAAGCCGATAGGATACAACGGAACGTCTTCGATCACCATATAAACAGGCCCGGTCACGATATTCTTTTTGGGGCGGACCTTTGCCTTGGTCATCTGGATATAAAAGTGAGGATGATCGTGTTCGTCGCAAGTGGTATATTTACCCCCCACCATATTCAGGACATCGTCATCCATCTTCTTGGTGCGTCCGGCAGTAACAAAGCCTTCTCCCTGCTGGGTAATCACATCTGTAATATATCCCTTCTTGGTATTGAAGTTATAACGCATCGTTTTGGATTCGTACTCCTGATCGCCGTCTTTAAACAAGGGATAACCAAACTCATCGCCAATGGAGTCGAGACCGAACTTGGCAAATACCAGACTGCTGTCCAGACTCATTTCGATATTCTCAGCCTGCAACCCGATCTGTTGATATTTGACATCTCCTTCGCCGTACAGATATGCCCAGTTACCGGCAGTCATGACCATAGAGTCTTTTGCCTGATAAACTACCGGAGCATCGAGCCCGACCTTTTTAGACTGGGTAGAATCGGCGGCAAGAACCGTACTGTCTGTGACGGCTGGTACTATCGTATCCCCATTTAAAGGCAATACGGTATCCCGCGGGGCAACCAGCTCCTGCGAATACATCATCAAAGCCCCGGCGAGGAAATATAATAGGATAAATAGCCCTCTGTGTCTCATTAATTAAGTTGACAGTTGACAGATGACAGTTGACAGGTGAATACGGAGTCATCTGTCAACTGTCAACTGAATCGTTACAGCGTGCAAATGTATAATAAATTAATGAGCCCTATAGCTTTTATTCCCCTAAAAAGAGTTTACACCAGTTATCAAAACGTATAACGGTCTCCTCTCCATACTTCGAAAGGCCCTGTTTCACTTTTTCAACCGGCTTTTCTTTATCCAGTTTTGTCTTACTGTAAAACTTATCGGCAAAACAGATGAGTTGCTCTTCCAACGATACCGGAACCATTACACGTGAAGGAAGCGGAAGGTGCCTCTCTGCTATCATTGCAGCAGTAATACCGGTCCCGGTATGCCGTTCACAAACCAGGGCATGCCGTGGAAACCCTTCCTTACGCATCAGATCGGCGCCCAGATAGCCATGACAGATATACTCGGCTTCGCCAAAGCAACCTATTTCCGGTGCATTGCACAAAAAGATACCTATATCATGAAGCATAGCCGCTTCTTCAATAAAAGGAATATCCAGGTTCATTTCCGGATGCATGTGTGCCAAGCTCAATGCTTTATCCGTCACACTCCGGCTATGGGTGATCAGGATATGGTAAGCATCCGACTCTGCCGGATAATATTTTGAGATAATATCAACAGGATTCATTTTATCTACGCTTTATTCTTAATCCGACTGCGAAGATACAGATATTTTATATTGACTATCATTATCCGGCGAATAAAAACTACCCTCTGCTGCCCAAGCTATTCAAATCGGGATTGATCTCCTTCACCGCCTCTTTCACTTCTTTCTTTGTCACTTTACCATCCGTTGCCACCTGCTGTACGGGATACCGTTCATCTTTATGATCTAACACTAAAGCTTCGGTTTTCGCTTTTTCTTTGATTTTTGGAAGTCTTGTTGCCATATGATTATTCTTTTTGTTTGTAATTATCCAACATAAAAAGAAGCGTGATAGTTCAAGGCAAACATGTTAAATATAAACACATTTAATCGTTTCATAGCTTTAATAAGACGAACATTTGCTACTTTTGCATGCAATAAAACAGTAGGATACGGATTATGAAAACAGTTTTCAGGCTTACACTTTGGTTTATCGGCATATTACTCATGCCACAACTACAGGCTACAACCACCCAGGGGGCTTTGGTTCTGGGTGCCGAGCGTATGGATGTGGTCACCCGCTTATTAAAAGATAAACAAGTCGGATTGGTTGTGAACCAGACATCTATCCTGGAAAAACAGCAAAAACATTTACTGGATGCTTTGGTGGAACGGGGTATCCATGTAAAAAAAGTGTTTGCCCCTGAACATGGTTTCCGTGGCACTGCCGATGCCGGAGAAGAGGTAAAAGACAGCCGCGACCTGAAAACGGGTGTCCCGATTGTCTCTATCTATGGAAAAAATAAAAAACCGACAGCCGAGCAATTAAGCGGACTGGACGTTATCGTCTTCGACATCCAGGATGTAGGTGCCCGTTTTTATACTTATATAAGTACGATGCATTATGTCATGGAGGCTTGTGCTGAAAATGGCGTCGAGTTTATCGTGCTCGACCGTCCGAACCCGAATGATTTTGTAGACGGGCCGATCCGTCAGAAAGGTTTTGAGTCGTTCGTAGGTGTCGATCCTATTCCATTATTACATGGTTTAACAGTCGGCGAACTGGCTTGGATGATAAACAGCGAAGGCTGGTTGAAAAGTTCGCCGGACAGCTGCAAGCTTCATATCGTTAAAATGGAAAACTGGCAACATGGCGATCCTTACTGGCTCCCTGTCAAACCCTCTCCCAACCTGCCGAACGACCAGTCAATCCGGCTGTACCCGTCTTTATGTTTCTTCGAAGCGACCAATATCAGTATCGGACGCGGAACTTATTATCCGTTCCAGGTTATCGGATTTCCGGACAGAAAATATGGTGATTTTGCATTCACCCCTGTTTCATTACCCGGCTTTGATACCAATCCATTACAAAAGGACAAAGAATGTTATGGCGTCGATCTCCGGGAATACCCTTTTGAAGGAGGATTGACACTCCATTTCTTCCTTGATTTCTATAATAAGGCAGGGAATGAACAGGCATTCTTTTTCTCCCGCCCACAATGGTTCGACCTGCTCGCCGGAACCAAGGAACTGCGCTACCAGATTGTCAGGGGATTATCAGAGCAAGAGATCCGGGACAGCTGGCAACCGGAATTGGATAAGTATAAAGAAATGCGAAAAAAGTACTTGTTGTATCCGGATTACCCACAAAAAGCAACAAAGAATCGATAAGCGTTGATTCTATTAGGTTTTTAATTATCTTTGCCAACTCATAACAAGAAATACAACGGCAGTGTTATGTCCTTATTATTGCAGGCATGACACTGTTTTTGTAACGTTATAATATTAATATCAGATATTAGGGCTAATAATAAAAGATTTCTTGAAACGTTCTTGCCACATATTGCTGTTCATTCTTTTATTCACTATTGGAATAAAAGATAACATAGAGGCTGTTGGTAGCAACTCCCCCTATAAAGTTCTCGTTCTCCAGTCTTATACAGAGGATCTCAATACATATTCCAGGTTTAGCGACCTGATTGCCGAAAAGTTGGAGAAAAAAGATATTCAGATAGATACACAAACATTCTATCTGGATTGCGAGCGTTATAATGAGAAGGAAGAAAATGACCGTATGTATCATTATTTAGATTCTATCAAAAGCTGGAATCCCGATATCATTCTGGTCAACGACGATCAGGCTACTTATACATTAATGGCTTGCAACCACCCGCTGGGAAAGACTAAACCTGTCGTATTTTCGGGAGTAAACTTTCCTAACTGGTCCTTACTGAAACAACATCCTAACGTTACCGGTTTCTGGGATAAGCCCAACTACATGAAAACAATTGAACTGATAGAGAAATTATACGGTCCTTCCAATATTCTGTTTTTCAAGAATCCCCGCTTTATGAGCAGAGAATCGCTCAAAACTATCCAGGAAGAGATCAAAGGCACAGGCAGAAGCTTACGAATCGGATTGTACCACCAAAAAAGGAATGAATATCCTGAAGAACTTTGTCCTGGTGAACCTGGTAAATCAGTATTATACACAACAGAAACGACCTACCTCTCAGCTAAAGGTTTGTTATCTATTTTTCAGAACAAACCTTATACGGCATGCCTGCAAATCATCCTCGACTTTGATGTCCTGACCATAGGCCGCCTGGCGAATGTACCCAATTTCACTGTCATCAACAATGGATTTAATGATGACAGAGGTATTACCGGAGGATATTTTACAACGTTGGATATACAAATAGATGTCGTTTCGGAAAGAGCTGCAGAAATCTTACACGGTGCATCCCCTACTAACTATTCCATTATTGAAAGCCCTAAAGTCTATGCTTTCGACTGGAACGAAATGGAACGTTTCAATATAAAAAAGAAAGATTTACCGGAAGATAGTATCATCTATAATCTTCCATTTTATGAACGTTATCATAAAGCGATGATCATCGGAGGTAGTTTATTCATGCTACTGATCATATATATTATTGCCCAATTAATACTTATGTATAAACTGGAATCCAATCGCAAAAAACAAATACAAACGAACCTGTTCAAGGAAAGGCGTTTCCTTCGGTTAGCTTTGGAAGGGGGTAATACATATGCGTGGAAACTGGAAAAAGGATGTTTTATCTTTGAAAATGATTTCTTTATAGACAATCAGATCGATCCCAGGGAAATGTCTCTTACGGATTTATTAGCAATAACACATCCGGACGACCGGGAACATTTGCGTAGCCACATCCGGGATATTTATGCCGGGATATGGGAAGAAACGACCATCCAATGCCGGTTCAATTTTAATAGTAAAGAGTATTGCTGGTGGGAATTACGCTACAATCATGGAGAAGATAAGGCTGATGCTGAACAGACTGTCATAGGTTTGTGCCTGAACATACAATCGTTCAAGGATAAAGAAGACAGATTGAAGGTCTTACAGGAAAAGGCGGAGGAAGCCAATAATATGAAATCTGCCTTCCTGGCAAATATGAGTCATGAAATACGGACTCCTTTAAATGCAATCGTCGGCTTTTCCAATCTGCTGCAGGAAGAAAGCGATCTTACACCAGAGGAAAAAGAGACATTTAAAGACACGATCAATAAAAACAGCGATCTGCTTTTAAAACTGATCAATGATATCCTCGAACTGTCCCGTATCGAATCGGGCCGCATGACATTTGACTTCGAAACATTCAGGTTAAATGATCTGATCGATGAAATCTACCAGACGCACCTGTTACTTATTCCCCCGCATATTCAGTTTATTAAAGATGCTCCTTCCGCAGAGATCAAGATCTATGTCGACCGTTTCAGGTTTACCCAAGTGATCACGAACTTCATCAATAATGCAGTAAAATTCACCAAACAAGGATATATCAAACTGGGATACGAATTCAAAAAAGAAGAAAACAATGTCTATATCTATGTAGAAGACTCCGGTATCGGCATTTCCCGGGAAGCCATCGAAAAAGTATTCGAACGTTTCTATAAACAAGACGAATTCGCCCAGGGAACAGGCTTGGGTCTTTCCATCTGCAAAACGATTGCCGAACGTTTGGAAGGCGATATCCTGATCTCGTCAGAAGAAGGGAAAGGGAGCCGGTTTACTTTAAAGATTCCGGTTAAATTATAATGTCACAAGTAAATTGGTGACATTATAAAATATTTATTTGCATATTTACAGCAAATAAAGAATGTTATGAAAAAAGCCGTATACCTTATATTATCTACTCTGACAACCTTCACCTCCGTTGCCCAGAACAATTTATCACCAGATACTATCAGGAATAGACTTTGGCAGCAAAGCAGCCTGTTCCCTAACGAAAAAATACATGTACATACAGACAGATCGGTATATGCCGGCAGTGATACGATTTGGTTCAGGACATACCTGGTGAATGCCGTTAACAACCAACCGGAAACCACCAGCCGCTATATCTATTCCGAACTTATCAATCCTTTTGGGAACGTAGTCTCAAGAGTCAAAATAAGAGAGGATAAAGACGGCTTGTTTTATGGTCACCTGCCATTGGAGGAAGATATCCCTGCCGGAGAATATATTATAAGGGCTTATACCCGTTACATGACGAACAGCGGAGAGGAATACTTTTTCCGCAAACCTATACACATCGTTTCCCCTTTCAGCCACTCTCTGGCAACAACCGTCACTTTTGAAGGGAAGTCACAGCAAAACCAAATCAAAGGATTGATCGGACTGACCAATACCCTCACCAAGGAAGACATTTCATTGGAAAACGTATCCATTTACGACGAAAACGGCAAGATTGAATACTGGACAGAGGGAAAACAATCCCGGTTCAAAATATCCCCGGATAAATATAAACATAAAGTCATCAAACTGGAAGCAGCAAACTTCCAGCAATTCCTGCCCGTTCCGCTTCCGGCCAACGACTACCACGTCGATTTCCTGCCTGAAGGAGGAAACCTGCCTGCCGGAGTTTCATCGACAATGGCTTTCAAAGCTCTAAATACTTACGGGTTATCTGAAGACATAACCGGAACTGTTAAAGACGAAGCCGGAAAAGAAATCTGCTCTTTCCAAACGCTACATGCCGGTATGGGACACTTCAGTTGGATTCCGGAAACAGGTAAAACATACTATGCAGAGTGCATCTCCAAAGCCGGTGTTGAAAAACGCTTCGAACTGCCTACCGCCGAAACCAACATAAGCACGCTGAAGGTAGAAGAAAGCAACTCAGACTATCATATAAATATCCTCTACTCCAACGGAATCGCAACCGATGAAACACAAACTTTGCTAATCCACCAACGAGGTTTCCCGCTATTCGTACAACCTTTCCGCCAGACCCACCGGATCAGTATCGATAAGAAGGCATTCTCGCCCGGCATCATACATCTGTTATTACTCTCTTCACAAGGTCAAATAATCAGCGAACGCCAAGTATTCGTTCAATCTGAAAAACAAGTTACAGCCCATATACAGACTGATAAGGAAACATATACCCAAAGGGAAAAAGTACGTCTGGATATCACATTACAGGATGCAGAAGGTAAACCTGTTCAAGGGAACTTCTCTCTCGCCGTCACCGACAATGCCGATGTCTTACCAGATTCCTCTTATACCATATATACATCTCTTTTGCTTTCGTCCGATTTGAAAGGGTATATCGAAGATCCGGGATGGTACTTCCGAGAAGATAATAACGCACGCAAAGAGGGACTGGACCTGTTGATGCTGACACAAGGATGGCGAAAATATAATGTAGAAAACGCATTGACAGCCGACTACAAGCAACCGGCTATCCTCCCCGAAGCCAGTCAACGAATTACCGGCTCCGTTAAACGCTTGGTCGGCAGCAAAGCGATTGCCAATGCCAAAATACAAATCCATATCCCCAAAGAAAGGGTATTGGAAGAGATTCATGCCGGAGAAGACGGTAAGTTCGAGTTCGATTCTTTCGAGTTCCCAGACAGCACGATCTACAACATACAGGCAACAACGAAAAAGAATGGCAGGAATGTTCTGCTGTCACTCGACTCGGAAACCTTTCTGGAAGCCGATCAAATATGGCCTGTCCGTTCTTATAGCGCCCAATGCACAACAAACAACATCTATTCCGATCTTCCGGCATCAGTTGAATTTTTGGACAAGACAAACAGAAGAATGACATACGAAAACGGCATACGTAATATATTCTTGGAGGATGTTATCGTAACAGCCAGAAAAAAAGTATATAAGACACCTTATGAAAGTATCCCTAGTGCTATAACCATCAAAGAGGAAGATATTAAACAGTCTTCGATGATAGAGCTTCCCACATTTTTAGCATCCAGACTACCGGGGCTAATAATTCAGCCACAAGGTTTATTCCAATCAAGGGAGTTAGGAAGTTCTAACCCAAAACCTATTCAGATCATTTTAAATGGATTTCCAATTTATGATACACAAACGGCTAAAATGATATTAGAGACATTACAATTACAAGATATTGAACAAATCGACTACAACAAAGAAGCCGCAGAAGGATTAGCATGGTTCCCTATGACCGGATCAGCTTTTATCGCCATTACATTAAAAAAAGAAGCAGAACCATACGATTACATGCCCAAAAACATACAACAAGCACAGTTACTGGGTCATCAGAAACCGATAGCTTTCTATTCTCCCAAATATGAGACTCTACACCAGAAGAACAACGAGACTTCCGATTTACGTACTACCATTTACTGGAATCCTAACATCCAAACCAGTAGACGAGGGAAAGCTTTTGTCGAATTTTACACGGCAGATGGAGATAGTCCTTATTCAGTAGTTATAGAAGGAGGTACTCAAAATGGCAAACTTATACGCTTCGAGAAAGAGATGATAGTCAAAGAATAGATTTATTATTGTAGTAACAAAAGTAGTCGAAAAATTCTTCAATTTGATCGACTACTTTTGTTTGTTTTACTATATTCCTGTTGTAATAATAGGAGACCAAAGTCCTTTTCCTACATACTCAGACTCTAGATTAGCAGTTCCTGTTTTAATATTAACAGAACCTGTTACCATAAAATGCTCTTTATCACTAAAAGAGTTGTCATACCTTGTACGATTAAGCCATAATTTAAGAGAAACAGTATCACTTCCCCAACTGCACTCATAATACGCCGTTGTATAACGAATAGTACCATAAGGACAAAAGGTAGAACCTGCAGATATTAACGATTCTGAACCAGCGAAAGCATACACAATATTGCCATACTCATCTAAGTCATAACACACTTTTATTTCAACCTGATTACAAACATTTAGAAAACACTCACCATAAGTCGCATACACAATTACAGACCCACCGGAATAAGACTTTGTTAAAAGCTTCGGAGTAAATGGTAACATGAATATATACTGATCCCCAATAGGTATCACTTCGACCTCTCGTTCCTCCTGCATCTTGGGATAAACAGAATACTCATGCAAATCTTCCTGGAAATTCTTTATCTCCCCTTCCGTCAACGGAGTTGTCCTATCCCCCATCTCCACTTTCGGAGAAACACGCCAGCCGGAACTTGCTGCTATCTGCTTTAATTGATTGATATTTACTTCATTTTGATTAATAACCTGATCCAATACTGGTTCATTATCATTTGTACAGCCAACTAAAACAGCCATAATCAATATAAAATATAAGACACTTGATTTCATAGTATAAATGTATTAGAAGATTAAAACAACTGAATATAATGCGTGGTTAAAAAACACGGCTACATCTTCCCACCTATTCTCTTAGATGCAGCCTATGGTAAGAAATTTTCTATTGTAACTAAATGAATTCATAATATATATTCCAAAACTCTAATCAAGAATACCGCAAACATATTAAAAAGATACAATAAGAGCAACATTATTTATACAAATAAACATAACGAAATATTTTACCTAATAAAAAACAAGTCAACAAGAGTCTTTGAATAATTTGCATTATAAAACAAAACAACCCTAGTCCTTGGAGAACTAAGGTTGTTTTGTTTTGCAAAAGTATGGATTAAATTTAAATAACAATAATATTTATTTGAAATATGGTTTTTTTAACTAAATCAATTAACACTTCCTCTCTATAAGTACATACTAATTCATATCAAATCTCATTTTTGGACCTTCAATCTACTTCGAAAGCAAATAAAAAACATAAAAGTACTTAGTTCTCCAAGGACTAATTAAAACTAATATCAATATGGCAGCTACAGAACCCAAAATGCGCAGTATTACAGGAAAATTAACTCCTAACAAATTAACTGAACGCGAAGACGATTTTACTTGCAATATTATTTATCAAGCAAACAGAGATATTAAAGCGCTCTGCCAACTAACCGCTGTAAACAGTAAATTTACAGCATCTGAATTGGAAAGTGCCTACAATGATTTGAAGGAACAAGCAAAAATCGAACTTTACAACGCCTCTACAGTTGAATTTGGCTTCGCAACTAACTCCTTGGGTGTCGACGGTCCGTTTATCGGTCCGGATGCAAAATTCGATCCCGCGAAAAACAATGTCGTTCTTCGTAGCGTACCCTTGGTAGAAATGAAAAAAGATCTGGCAAATATCAACGTAATCATTTCCGGCACCGCCGAAGGATTACCCGTCATAACAACCGTCACAGACGTTACGACAGGTAGTGAAAACAGCCAGATCACCCCGGGCGGTGGTTTGAACGGTAAAGGAAACCGCGTGAAAATCGGTGGAGAAGAAGGCAAGGAAATTGGTTTCTATTTTGTTTCTACAACAAACGATACAGAAACAAAAGTTCCGGTAGCTTCACTGCTACGTAACGAACCATCTCATTTTTCATTCATCATCCCGCCTTTGGCCGCTGGCACTTACTATCTGGAAATCGCCACCCAGATAAGCAGTAACTCTAATATTCTGTTAAACGAACCGCGCCGCAACCGCTTCCCCTACATACTGACAGTAGGGAACAGCGATAGACCGGAAATCGAATAAAATCATTTCAGGGAGCATGAACAACGTTGTTCACGGTTCATGAACAGTGTTGTTCGTGGTGCGTGAACAGTATTGTTCACAGTCTATGAACAGTTCATACCTATTTTTTTATTAATATCAAACTAAATCAATTATGTTGAAAAACTTCAGACCCATTGGTCTAATGTTGTTTGCAGGCGCACTATGTTCTCCCGGGAATATAAAAGCCGACACAACTCCCATTAGACCGAGCGTAAGCATTTCCCAACAAAACGGGAAAGTGACAGGAACAGTAGAAGATGAATTCGGTCCCGTAACCGGAGCTTCTGTCATTGTGAAAGGAACCACAAACGGTATTATTACCGATATAGACGGTAATTTTACGTTGGAGGGGGTAAAAAACGGAAGTATCATTCAAATATCTTTCGTAGGCTATACCACACAGGAAATCAAGTACACAGGTCAAGCCTCTATCAATGTAAAATTAGAGGAAGATTCACAAGCCCTGGACGAAGTAGTTGTAACTGGTTTCAGCGGTGTCCAGAAAACAAAAACACTAACAGCAGCAGCTGTAAACGTAAAAATGGAATCGATTGCCAAACTGCCGGTCACCTCTCCTAGTGACGGATTGGGGGGTCGTGTATCCGGTATCATCTCACAGGCACGTTCAGGTGCTCCGGGTGAAACATCCAAAATCTGGATACGTGGTGGTAGTAATATCTTGTACGTAATCGACGACGTAGTGATGGAAACCAGTCAGGGTGAAGTATTCTTCAACCGCCTGCGACCGGACGATATCGCTTCTATGAGTATTTTGAAAGATGCCTCGGCAACGGCTGTTTACGGACCGCGTGCAAAAGATGGTGTTGTGGTCGTGACCACAAAAAAAGGGCAGGAAGGACAGCTGGAAATATCGGTAAGCCAGAAAATTACGATAATGACACCTTCTTACCGACCTAAAGCAATGAGTACTTGGGACTATGTGAACAAGAAAAACGAAATCTATGCAGCCAACATGGCAGAGAATCCGGCTTTCAACACAACTGAAATGTCCAAATACTACATGGGATATCTAAATGGACAAGGCCATAGCCGTCAGGAAATCACCGATATGGTCAATCAAAAATACGGTATGGGATATTCACTCAATGAGGTAAACGATTTATTCAATCCATTCGTAACGCAAGGAAAAGATATTGAAAACTATTATGGTGACTATGATGCCTGGGACTTCTTCGACCATACGCAACCGATGACTCAAACAAACCTGAGTGTACGCGGCGGTAGCGAACGGGTAAGATACTATTCTAGTTTAGGTTATATGAATCAATCCGGACTCAGCGATACATACAATTACGAACAGTACAACGCCATCGTAAATACGGATGCCTACCTTTTGAAAGACAAAAGTCTGAAGTTTACATTAAACTTGAATGGGGTTATGTCTAAAAAGAAGCAGCCGTACGGTACTGATTATGGTAGCGATAATATTTTCAATACCGTCCTGATGGAAGGAAGCGAAATATTCAGTCAGCCTCAAAACTGGACAACCGGTTTGAATAAAGCAGATGGAGTAGATGCTCTTTTGAACAGTACCGGATTCAGAAATTCGGATGACTATCGCCTGCAAAGCAATATCGGTTTAAAATGGAGTTTACCATGGGTAGAAGGCTTGTCTGTCAGCGGTAGTGTTAATTTCAACTACAGCAGTTCGATGGACAAAACATTCAAACATCCGCAGCTAGGTGTGTATTCTGCCCCATACGCAACCCAGGAAAATTCTTACAATCCGAGTAGCGCCAACCTGGAGCAAAAGTGGAGTAACTATACTCTGACTACCGGTATCCTGCAGGCAGACTATGTCCGTTCTTTCGGCAAACATAACCTGAGCGCCATGATCAACTATACAAGCCAAAAACGCCATACCAACTCAACAATGGCGAAAGCATACGGTTATCCAACCATCTACAATCCGCAAATCGATGCAGGAGCCGTCCCGGAAAAAATGGCCGGTACAGAAGGACAATGGGGATCTTCTTCATTCGTCGGCCGTGTCACTTACGACTACGACAGCAAGTACCTCTTACAGTTGAGCGCCAACTATAACGGTTCTTTATGCTACCACCCGGATAAACGCTGGGGATTCTTCTATGCAGCATCAGCAGGTTGGGTATTGACGGAAGAGGAATTCATCAAAGATATCATTAACAAAGACATTCTGAGTTCATTCAAAATCCGTGCAGGCTACGGTCTGGTTGGTGACGAATTGGCTAGTCCTTTCAGCTACATGAACCAATACAAAATGCAAGACGGACGGCTACTGCTAGGAGAAAACATGAGTGCCAATACAGTTTGGAGCGAGCACAGTGTATCCAGCAACCTGACTTGGGGCGAATCCCAACAGTTCAGCGAAGGTGTCGACTTCGGATTGTTCAAAGACCGTCTGACCGGTTCGTTCGACACTTATCTGTACCTGAACAAAGGCGAAGAAATCGACATGAACCCGGAAATAATTTATACGCCTATCTTGGGTCTGCCCAGTACACCGAAAATGAACGCTCCTTATGTGACTAAACATAAAGGAGGCGTTGAGTTTTCACTAAACTGGAACGACCGGATCGGAGATTTCACCTATCGTCTGGGCGTGAACTATACCTATTGGCAAGAAGTTGCTGTTAGACACGCAAAAGAAAACGAAGATAATTATTATCCTAACTGGAACGACTTAGGCAAGAACAATAAGCAACCGACCTATTGGTATGCTTTACCAACCGATGGTCTATTCTCTTCATACGAAGAAATGTATAACTCATACTTGAATCCTTCTCGTAACCATACGTTAGGAACCCCTCATATTGTAGATAGAAATGGTGACGGTACAGCAGGAGCAGCCGACTATTATATTGTTGAAAAAGGAGGAACGACCCCTCAAACACTTTACGGTATCACATTGGGAGCAGGCTGGAAAGAATTCAGTTTTGAAATCTTCTTACAAGGAGCTGCCGATGTAAGCGGTGACGTTACATCACCGGCCCGTTCACAACAGAGTTACTTCTTTAATTATGGTAAATACCTGTATCCGGAATCTTATACACCAAGTAACCCTATTACCTATAAGCTGCCGATAGCAACCAACGCTGATAACGGATGGGGATATAGCTTCATCGATGCTTGGGTATACGATGCCTCTTATCTGAAATTAAAAAATATCAGTGTCAGCTACGACCTGAAACAACGAGTTCTTAAAAACGTAAGTTACATCAAAGGTTTGAGCGTGAACTTTATCGCCAATAATGTTTTTACCTGGGTAAAGAAAGATAATCCGTTCCATAATTTGACAGACCCTGAATATATACCTTCAAACTCTATTTGGGGTGGTAACAGATTGGGAAGTTATCCTACTCAACGTTCATTCACTCTGAGTGCAACACTAACATTGTAATCACATTAGAACATAACAAAATGAAGAAATTAAATATATTAGCTTTATTCACTGCGGTTTGCCTCATCAGCTGTGATCCGCTGGGAATCGAACCGACAACCGAGGTATTCGAGGATCAATTCTGGAGTAATGCGCAGTTATCACGTACGTTCGTAAATCAATTTTACTTATGGGCGCCAGCCGGAGCTAATCAGGCTTTCCAGGCAGAACAATGGTCGGATAATGCCTGTGGTAACATCGACCGCGATCAGAACACATTCCGCCAGTATGACTACAACTATAGACAATATGATGAAACGACTGGTATCGGAATAGTCGGAGCGCCTTGGGATGACGGATACAAAAAAATACGCCAAACCAATATGGCTATCGAACGAATTCCTGAAGTACCTAACATGACAGATGAAGAAAGAAACCAATTGTTGGCTGAAAGTTATGCTTTCCGTGGATTGTTTTATGCAGATATGGAAAGATATTGGGGTATCATGCCGATCATCACCAATACAATGACTATTTTTGATGAAACAATGCTTCCTCAAAACGGACGCGAAGAAGTATTCGATCAGATTCTGTCCGATTACGATAAATCACTGGAGTTGTTCAAGCAAATTACGACAAAACCGACATTGGGACTACTCAACATAGATGCCGTACAGGTACTGAAGTCACGTACAGCACTGGCTGCCGCTTGTGCAGCAGAAGCTTCTGCTAAAGGACTGTATGATAAATTATCAGGTTCTGCCGAAAGCAAAGCCCTTTACAAATTCACAAAAGATGCTAAGCATTATTACCAGATGGCCTACGATGCTGCCAAATCGGTAATAGGCAAATATGCACTGGAACCCAATTATGCCGATTTATTCAATAAGCCTAATACTCATACATCGGTTGAGTCTATCTGGCCTATCATGTTTAATGAATCTAACAGATCCGGTTTCAATCCAGGTAATTTCTCACATCCGGTTTCGTGGGCTAAAATGTACGGAGGAACAACCGACTTTAATCCTGACTGGGACGGTGGCCGCGGAGGTGCATATCCGACTCAGGATTTGGTTGACTGCTACTATCAGAAAGATAAAGCAACTGGAAAATGGATGCAATGGTGGAAAACAACTCAGTCGCAAGAACTCGGGGTAACTCAAAATGCTCAAGGCCTATTTGCTGCTACCAGTGAAAATTATCTTAATATGTATACTGACAGGGACAAACGTTTCTATGCTACTATTCTGTACGACAGTACTTATTTTGCCGGTGTTGAAAATGAAAGATATTTGATCCGTACCTGGATTGACTTTTCAGAACCGACAAAAACAGAAAAATATAGTTCATTAGGGACTTATTACCATCACACAGAAAAGTTAGATATTACTGGCGCCGCGCAGTCTACAGTAACAAGTTATTACGCTGCCAAATATACAATCGGACGTTTCAACGAAAACGGAACAGTCAACTACACGCAATCGCCTTCCTGCTACTTTATGGTTCGTTACGCCGAAGCTCTGTTGAATTATGCTGAAGCAGCTTATAAACTGGGAGGTAAAGAGAATGAAACAACAGACGCAGTCAATCAGATTCGTAATCGTGCAGGTTTGGATAATTTTGACGCCTCAGCAGTCGGTCACAATTTGTGGGAAGAATACAAATTACAACGTCGTATCGAATTTGCTTACGAAGTGCCGGGATTCCGTTATTTTGATCTGCTCAGATGGGGAGAATCAGACGGCAAAACAACTATCGAAGAATTGAACAAACCGACAAAAGGTATGTTTATTTTCCGTAAAGGTATTGAAAGTGAAAAAATAGGAGAAAACGGATATTTAGCACCAAAGTCCGATCCTAAGTATTTTACACCTTATTTCGAAGTTCGTACAGTAAATCAAAGTAATTACTATAATCGTAAATTTGACGATGCAGTGTATTACAAATTACCTTTCGCAAAATCAACTTTGGAGGTCAATAAAAATTTCGTTCAAAACCCGGGATGGGAAAATAAAAGTTATCAATAATCTTTTAATAAAAACAGAAATATGAAAATCAATAAAATATTAGCTGTAATTACATTTGGCTTGATCACACTGTCTGGTTGCCAAAGTGGAATTGTTTGGGATGAAGTTCCTGAATCGATCTATTCGGAACTTGATTTGGGAAGCGGCTACGTCAAAAACCGTCCTCGCGAACTATTTACCAATAAAGTGTGGCAAATCAATTACGGGTTAGAAGGACAATGGCTGGAAAACTTTTTAGCAAAAGCTTATCTCAACTCCTTTGAACAAGGTATGGAGTATGAAAATACTACCGGATCAGCTGTTAAAATCCTAGACAAGACATTGAATCCGGGAGAAAAAATGATTGTAAAAAACACGTTGGAAACGGTAGACGACAACTCTGCACCGGAAGGAAAAAAATACATCGTCCATGTATTTTCTTTCGATAAAGTTTGTTACAACACGCCTAATAAAGGACATGCTTTCATAAAATCGGCATTCGACAGTGAATCTGTAAAACCGTATGCTTTCATCGAAAAAATAGAAAGTGAATCGGCTGGTGCCAAAGATGACATGTATCGCTATATTGTTATGCCGGTAAAGCAGGACCAAATGGTATTGGAACTGATTTGGGAAAACCAATATGCTTGCAAAGTGGAACCTATCAACGGTGCACCCAAACTGGGTGTTCCTGGCGACTTCACCAAACCACAGCAATATATGGTAATCAATACGGCTATGCGCCCAGACGGTGCACCTGAATACAATCGTTTATACGAAATCCAAGTACACATGCTGGAGGTAACTCCCGAAGTAGCTCATGCAAATACCTCTTATACAAATTGGTAAAGGCATAATCATTTCAATAGTTATGTGATCCCAGAACAAAATCAGGGATCACATAATTATAGAACAAGGTTTCAATAAAGACACTTCTTTTTATCAATTATCTCCTACATTATTAGCAAAAGAATATGAGATATACATTAGCTGCTTTGATTCTAGTTTTAGGATTGTCTGTTCTTGGGGCACAAGAAAAACAGGTTCGATATCTATTCCCCGAGTTTACAGACTCATACATCTACTATAAAGATGGAAGAGTATTTCAAGTCCCAACTAATTACGATTTATTTGAGAATAAATTCATCTTTATTGATAAAGACAATGAAAAAAAAGAGTTTGCAGATCCTGATATGATTGTTTCCATTAAAGTAGGCTCCAGAATTTTTATTCCTATATCAAGAGGTGAAACAGCTGAACAGATTCAAGCCACTCCACAACTCTTAGTGCGGTATATCGGAAACAAACGTATCAAAAAAGATTTGACTTACGGAGGAAAGACTGAAACGGCTTCTGTCGATAGTCATTCCAATCTTATCTATGGAACAGGAGATGACAGTAAAAACACGGTTCTTGTTAAAATTGATTATCAATTTTACATCGAAAAGAACAAGAGAATGAAACAATTCTCCACAGAAAAACAATTCTTAAAGATATTCTCTAAACACAAAGAGCAACTTAAACAATATATTGATGGTAATAAGATAGATTTTGAGACTATTGGCGAAGTTAAAAAATTATGCAACTATGCTCTATCTTTGAACTGAAAAGAGGTGGCCTCCTTCAACAGGGCCACCTCTTCTAATTTATTTTATAATGTTTGTATTATCATTTCTTTTCGATAACCATCAGCTTCCCGTTATCGGTCCCGTAAAAAGCGATCGTATTCACAGGTTTCACATTTCCTTCTGCCTCAAAACGGACTACTTTGTTCAGCGCTTCCAGAAACTCCTGTTCACCCTTCAAATTAGGACACGCCATACGTGTTGTTGCCACTTGAGGAAACTTAATGATGTTTTTTCTGGCTTCCGAATATTCAATATTCCCATTCATACGGTTACAACCTGCATTTCCAGACAAATGGTTGCGTGCAACGTCAATGACTATGAGCTGGTTACTTTCTGACGGGTCTAACTTTTTACCGTTCAGTTCTACCACACTCCATTCTCCATTCAAATCGGAATAAGATGCGACCACTGCTTTTTGTGATTTACAGGAAGCAAATACGGCTATTCCCACAACTGCCAGGCATAGATATAAATACTTCTTCATTTCTGTTAGTTTTTAGATAAAACAAGCAGAACATTACCGTCCTGATCGATCAATGTCATTTCACTCTCGGAACTACCGGCTTTTACCGCTTTCACATTACCCATAGCCTGCATAATTGCATCTTCTGTAGCCATATCCGGACAAGCCATCATCGTTGCAGCACCCGGTGCAATGGTTATTGCAGAAATGTCTTTATCATCCAATGTAAAAGAAGAATTGAACATATTACAGCCTGCATTGCCATGCAATTTATTCTGCGCCATATCAAACTCCATATAGGGTAATCCTTCCTTCAGGATCTTTTCACCTTTCACCTCTATTACATTCCATTTACCTTCCAGTTTCTTGGCATCTGTTTTGGCTTCAGAACAAGAAATCATCATCCCAAGTACCATCGGGAGCATCAATACATAAAAAATCACTCTTTTCATAATCTATACTATTTGTTATATCACTTACAAAGATAAGACGCCAAATCCATCTAAATTGTTCCCCAAAGGTACTGTATTTAGTTAACATTAACAATCCATTCCTGCATAGCCTCCCTCATCCTTCTGAGGTTTTACATTATTTTCTGTAAGTTTGCACCCGACGAACAAACTATAAATGAGGATATAATGAAGGGATCGGGCATTGCACCTATTTTGATTTTACTATTTATATTAGGTATCTCCTGTAAAAACACACCTAAACAATGCGATGAAGAAGTAGACAGCGAATGGATCGACAGTCTGCAACGTGTATACCAATACGGCATCTGCATCGATACACTGGATATAAAAGAATATAAGATGAAAAACGGCGATAACCCTGCCGCTATATTCTCAAGCCTCGGTTTTTCCGCTCTTATGGCCGACAGTATCAGCAGATCGTCTCTCGAGGTGCTGGACCCTACCAAATTACAAGCAGGCATGCACTATTATACATTCAGCATGCAAGATAGTACCGCTCAAATCCGCTACATCGCCTTTGCCAAAACGAAGACAGACTATGCCGTGATCGATTTTACCGGTGATACTATCAGTGCCTATGAATTTAATAAGCCGATCACTTTAAAACGCCAATATGTGGAAGGTACTATAAACTCTTCGCTATGGAACGTACTGCAATCGAATGGCGTAAACCCGTTACTGGCAATTAATATAGCCGATGTTTTTGCCTGGCAGATCGACTTTTATGATGTCAAAGAGGGGGATTCTTTCCGCGTACTATACGATATTGCTTATATAGACGATACAACCGCTTTAAATATAAGTAGCATTCAGGGAGCTATATTTACCCATCAGGGAAAAGATTTTATCGCCATTCCCTTTACCCAAGACAGTGTCTTCGAATACTTCGATCAGGATGGGAACAGTTTGCGAAAGGCTTTCCTGAAAGCTCCTCTGGATATCTTCCGCATCACCTCACGTTTTACGAATGCCCGTTTTCATCCGATCCTGAAACGCTATCGTGCACACCACGGGGTCGATTACGCGGCACCGGTCGGGACTCCTGTCAAGAGTATCGGAGCCGGAACTGTCATAGCCAAAGGATATCAGAATGGCGGAGGAAACTTCCTGAAAGTACAGCATAACTCCGTATATACCACCACCTATATGCACCTCAGTAGGTTTGCCAAAGGCATACAGGTAGGTAGCCATGTTCAGCAGGGCGAAGTCATTGCTTATGTCGGTTCAACCGGCCTTTCAACCGGTCCACACCTGGATTTCCGAGTACATAAGAACGGGCAACCGATAAATCCTTTAAATATGGAAGCACCGCCCTCTCTTCCTGTCAAGCCTGAATTACGTGACAGTTTTCAGTTGGCTAAACAACATTTTTTTGCCGAACTGGATAGCATGCAGAAGCTATCCAATGAGTGCCTACCCGCTAACTGACGGGTGCCTATCGATTTCAGAACCGATAACTATTGCTTTTAATGATATTTATGGTACATTTGTAAACACGATAAACGTATTGAAATATGAAATTTTTAGGCAATATCATCTGGTTAATATTCGGTGGACTGATCACCAGTATCGAATATCTGGTCTCAAGTCTGCTACTGATGATCACGATCATTGGCATTCCTTTCGGATTACAGACACTGAAACTGGCTTTACTGGCCTTGTGGCCTTTCGGTAGTAGGGTTACGGATAATGGGAATTCCGGCGGTTGTCTTTGTATCATTATGAATATACTCTGGATCATACTGGGGGGATTCTGGATTTGTTTGACTCACCTGGGGTTCGGCCTGTTGCTATGTATTACAATCATCGGTATTCCCTGGGGTAGGCAACATTTCAAAATGGCTGCCCTTGCGCTGACTCCTTTCGGAAAGAATATCAATTAATCCAGTACCGGATAACTTTGCCGGGCTTCTGCCCGGCTACAAGCATTAAAATGCCACCATTCGTATGGAATGATACGGAATCCGGCTTGTTTCATGACCCGGCGCAACAGCTGACGGTTATTATATGCTGCACGGCCTATTTTACCGGCATTCAATAAGGCATCCTCATTATTCGTATGAGCTTCTTCCCCAAAGAAATCGAAAGGTGTTCCCATTGGAAGAGGTTCGCCTGTCTCGTCCAGAATAGTAACGTCCACAGCCATTCCGTAATTATGCAGTCCCCCTCCATTTGCCGGATTACTCACATAATTCACTTTATCCGTTCCGCGGACAAGTGCCCACATTTTACGTTGCACCGACATCGGACGGGCGGCATCATAGACGACCAAAGTGAAACCCGGCTGTTCTTTTTTCAATAATTGTTGCGCAGCTATAAGCTTTTTTGCAGCATCCGGATGAAGCCACGCACGTGTTATTCCGGTATAAACGGCTTCTTTCATAAAATTATCGGCTGTTGCGTAAACCAGCTGTACACGTATTGTTGAGTCCAATGCAGCAATATCCACCAATCCCTTATTATGTAAATAAGTATCCAATTCCTCCGCACTACCGCGAGCACAAAAAAGGAATACTACCAACAGGATAATATGTTTTTGCCAACTCATTGGAAATCTTTTTAATCTATAGAAATCTGCTCTACCTCTATAGGATCATTCAGAAAGACAGAGGCGGCATCTGAAAACTTTGCAGCCGATTCCGTTGTCAGAAACCGGCATTCTCCACCGCGGGTAAGCCGCCGGTCCATTTCCGGATGCCTGTTTAAGTAATCTATCAGGCTCTCCGCCACGTATTCACCCTGAGGGATCACTGTGATCCCGGCCGGTAAATACTGCTTGATTTTGCCAATTAAAAGAGGATAATGCGTGCATCCCAATACCAGAGTGTCTATCCTGGGATCCACAGATAAAATATGATCCAAATGCTTTTTTACAAAATAGTCTGCTCCCGGAGAATCGAACTCATTATTCTCAACCAAAGGGGCCCACATCGGACATGCTTCCCCAGTCACCTTAATATGTGGAAACATTTTACCAATCTCAAGCGAATAAGATTGAGAAGAAATCGTACCGGAAGTACCTAAAATACCGATATGCTTTGTTGTACTAACCTGATCCATTATCTCCACTGTCGGACGAATCACCCCCAGCACACGGCGTTCCGCATCCCACTCAGGAAGATCTAGCTGCTGAATGGAACGCAACGCTTTTGCCGAAGCGGTGTTACAAGCCAAAATAACCAATTGGCATCCTTCTTCAAACAACTTCAATACAGCTTGGCGGGTAAACCGGTAAACTACCTCAAACGAACGTTGCCCATACGGAGCACGTGCATTATCACCCAAATAAATATAGTCATATTCAGGCATTGCCCGGCGGATTTTATCGAAGACAGTCAAGCCGCCATAACCGGAATCAAAAATCCCTATCGGTCCTGTTTGTTGTGAAAACATATTTCTTCCTTCTTTTATAATACAACAAAGGATGCCCTCCATAGAAAGGCATCCTTTGTTATATCTCTAATTAGAATTATTATTTCAAACCTAATTTAGCTTTTACCAGCGGAGTCGCATCGATTGCTGAATTACCTGTATAAAGAACGATGCCAGGATTGTTATCTAGGATATATGTATAACCTTTTTCATCACCAACAGCTTTGATAGCCACTCTGAGCTTTTCCTGGATCGGAGCCAACAATTCCTGTTGCTTTTTTTGCATATCCTGTTGTGCTACCTGAGTAAAGTTCTGAACACGCTGTTCGATATCCTGCAATTCCTGCATTCTTCTTACTTTGATATTTTCAGTCATTGAATCCTGTTGAGCAATATAATCAGCATATTTTTTCTGCCATTCATCTTCCATCGTTTTCATCTCGCCGGCATATTTGTCATTCATTTGCTTTAATGTTTCCTGCATAGCAGTCAATTCTGGCATTACAGACATAATTTCCTGAGAATTTACGATAGCTACTTTCATTTCCTGAGCAAAGGCCCCTAACGGGAGGATCATCAACAAAAAAATAATCAGTTTCTTCATTTTCTATAAAATATTACTTGTTATTAATCAATCATTTTTTTTGTGCATAAAGCGCACAAATGTAAGCATTTATTTTGAATATCCTAACTTTAACAGCACTTCATTGCTAATATCTATCTTCGGAGAAGCATAAATAATAGTCATAGTGGAAGCACGGTCAGCAACCACTTGGTACCCTTTGTCTTCCGAAATCTCTTTCACTGCGTTGTATATCTCATCCTGAATAGGCTTCATCAGACTTTCACGCTTCTTATACAACTCACCTTCCGGCCCGAAGTACTGACGTTTCAAGTCTTGTGCTTCCTGTTCCTTCTTCACAATTTCCTCTTCACGTTTCGTTTTCATCTCGGCAGAAAGAAACACCAGGTCACTCTGATAGGTCTTATACATATTTTGCGCTTCCTGCTGAATAGCTTCCACCTCGTTCTGCCATTTCTTCGATACTTGGCTCAACTGTTCGTTTGTCATTTCATAAGCCGGAATATTTTTAAGAATATATTCCATATCTATCAAAGCAAACTTTTGCGCCATACCGGCAAAAGAGCAGAGGAGCATCATACAACTCAAAACAATAATCTTCTTCATACGCTTTCTTTTTATAGTTTCACTCTCTGACTACAAAGATAAGAGAATTGAAAAATGAGAATTGAAAATTGAAAATTAATAAGACACAATTAACACTTTAATAGGATAACCAATTATCAATTTTCAATTTTTAATTTTCAATTAACTAGAACTCTTGTCCAATAATGAAGTGGAAGTTACTACCACCAGCACTACGTGAACCATCGACCTTGTCGAAACCGTATGCCCAGTCGATACCCATCAAACCGATCATCGGAAGGAAGATACGAACACCGACACCGGCAGAACGTTTCAAGTCAAACGGATTAAAGCTCTTCAAATCTCTCCAAGCATTACCGGCTTCAGCAAATACGAGGCCATAGATCGTAGAAGACGGTTCCAGCAAGAACGGATAACGTAACTCCATAGCTAGGCGGGAGTAAGCATAACCGTAAGAACTATATCCACCGTTACCGGCGATACTACCGTTTTCGTAACCTCTCAAACCAATCGTTTCCGTTGCGTATGTGCTGGAGTATCCGCTCATACCGTCACCACCCATATAGAAGGTTTCGAACGGAGAACGTTTATGTTTGTTGTAAGATCCCAGGAAACCGTATTCCACACGGGTCATCAATACCGGTGTACGCTTAACTGCCGAAGGAGCCAACGGAGAGAATATCTTTGCTTTGAACTTCCACTTATGGTATTCAATAAGCTTAAACTTGCTTTCATCATTATCGCTCATATTTGCATAATCCTTTCCATCCCATAAAGAGTAAGGAGGAGTTGCACTGACAGACAAAGAGAACTGTGAACCACGACGGGTATACAGCGGGTTGTCGATAGAGTTACGCTGTAACATCAATTCCAGGTTTATATTATGGCAATTACCATTCTGTACCAGGAAGTATGCCCAGTCATGCATCATATACAACTGATAATTCAATGTAGCCATAAACTGGAAGTAATCATCCGGCCAGTTCAAACGCTTACCGTAACCGGCAGAAAGTCCGAACATCATGATCGACTTATCCGGGTCGTATGCCAATTCGTAGTTGTTGTTATACCCATAACCATAACTACCGCCGTAACCTCCATACATACCACCGTAACCTCCATAATATGGATAACCGCTATAATAATTAGACATACTATTATTATAATAGTTACTACTGATATCAGTCTGTTTAGAAAAGTAAGCACTCACGGAAAGCGTATTCGGACGTCTGCCTCCGAACCACGGGTCCATAAATGAAATACTATATGCCTGGTAGTAACGTCCGTTGGTCTGACCGCTTAATGTCAAAGTCTGGCCTTCACCTTGCGGAATGATACCTTTATAGGTCTTCGGATTCAGGAAGTTCTTCATAGAGAAGTTCGTAAACTTCAGACTCAATTTACCGATCACACCTGTCTGTCCCCAACCGGCCGAGAACTCGATCTGGTCATTAGCCTTTGATGTCAGGTTATACTGGATATCCACTGTTCCGTTTTCAGGATCAGGTAATGGCTTCGGTTCCATGTTTTCAGGGTCGAAGTGCCCCATCTGGGCAATTTCACGAACGGAACGCATCAGGTCTTCACGACTGAACAACATACCCGGCTTGGTACGAAGCTCACGACGCACGATATCTTCATACAGACGGTCGTTACCGTTAATGATCACACGGTTGATGGTAGCCTGCGGACCTTCCTGGATACGTACTTCCAGGGAGATTGAGTCGTTATCTACATCTACTTCTACCGGGTCGGCACTAAAGAAGATGTAACCATTATTATAATAGACATTGGATACGGCATCTTCATCTGTCGACAAACGTTCCGTCAACTTTTTCTGGTTATACACCTCACCCGGCTTCATTCCGAGGATCGCTTCCAGAAAATCAGAAGCGTATTGCGTATTACCAACAAAACGAATGTCTTTCAGATAATATTTGTCTCCTTCTTCCAGTTTCAGGAAGATATCGACCTTCTTCTCATTAAAATTTACAACACTATCAGCCAGCAATACCGCGTCACGATAACCATGTTCGTTATATTTAGCGATAATGTTCTGCTTATCTTTTTCGTATTCTTCCGTAGTGAACTTCTTCGTACTGAATGCTTCCAGGATACTGGTCTTCCAGTCGTTCGGAATACTGAACTTTTCGTTCGTCTTCTTCATCGCCTTCTTCAGGTCCCTGTTAGACAAAGCCTCATTCCCCTCAAAGTAAATACGATGAATCTTCGTCTTTTCATTCTTATCGATATTGATATCGACGATCACTTCGCCCTCTTTGGACAAATCATCGCGTTGTACTATATCGACGTCTACATTCTTAAAACCTTTGCCGTCAAAGAACTTCTGAATAACGATCTTTGCACGGTCCATCAGGTTGGGAGTTACCTGAAAACCCTTCTTCAAGCCCAACTTGGCTTCAAGGTCTTCCCGTTCCCCTTTCTTTATACCATGATAATTTACTTCTGATATACGGGGACGTTGCTTCAACTGGATCTCCAGCCAAATCTCGTCACCTTCAATCTTGGTTGCCAGGATTTTTACATCCGAGAACAATCCGTGTTTCCAAAAACGCTTTACCGCTGTTGTAATCTCATCACCGGGGATAGTGACCATGTCACCGACCGATAGTCCGGAGAAACCGATTAACACGAAATCATCATAATTCTTAATACCCGTTACCTTGATATCGGCAATTTTATACCGTTTCGGCGCTAACGAATAATCAATGACCGGCACTTCAGCCGGTGCTTCAACCTGGGTAGTGTCACTTTCCTGGGCAAATGCTCCGCAGGCAAAACCTAGGAAAATAAAAAACAGCACTATTCTTTTGTACATATAACAGCTATTGTTTATAAGATTAATTGCTCACTTGTCTTACCGAAACGGCGTTCACGTTGCTGGTAATACAATATAGCTTCATACAACTCTTCTTCTCTGAATGTCGGCCAAAAGACATCGGTAAAGTAGAACTCCGCATACGAACATTGCCACAGCAAAAAGTTACTGATGCGTTTTTCTCCTCCGGTCCTGATCAACAGATCCGGATCGGGAATGCCTTTAGTCGTCAGGTGGTCCGAGACAACTGCCTCGGTTATATCGTTGGGGGTTATTTTCTTTTCCTCTACAAGAATAGCGAGCTGTTTGACAGCTTCTGTTATTTCCCAGCGGGATGAATAACTAAGAGCCAATACCAGAGTAGCCCCCGTATTGGCAGAAGTTTGTTCGATGCAATCCAGCAACGTAGCGTGCGCATCTTCCGGCAGACGGTCCAGATTACCGATCGCCATCAGACGTACATTATTTTTCATCAAATCCGGGGTCTCCCGATGAATAGCAGAGACAAGCAAACTCATCAATGCCCTCACTTCTTCTTCCGGCCGGTTCCAATTCTCTGTAGAAAACGTATACACTGTCAGGTATTTCAGCCCAATAGCCGTTGCCGCTTCTACCACTTTACGAACAGAAACAACACCTTCCTGATGTCCATAGCTCCGGTCTTTCCCTTGCGCTTTGGCCCAACGTCCGTTTCCATCCATAATAATCGCCACATGTTGCGGCAAGCGATTTTTGTCTATTTCCTCTATCAATGACATAGTGTTTCTCAGTATCTAAACGTACTGTTACTGTTTATACTATTACATGGCCTGTTACGCGGACCGAAGTCCCAGGTAACAGATAGCAGTAAAAATGAATACCAATCCTTGTTCTTCAAAAAACTGCCGCTTATCTGATAAGGATTATCCAACATTGCATTATCTCCGTTCGTAACATCGAATTTATCTCCGAACAATTTACGGAAAGAGAACTCGCAACCCAGGTTAATCCTGTTCTTGATCTTATATTTTACGCCTACCCCTAACGGGATATTCGGTCCGAAAAACGCTTCATTTCCTGTACCGTATGTAACTCCCAATCCCAAGAATACATATGGAGTAAAGCGCTTCGCTCCTGCATAATCAAATTTATCACTGTACGGAAAGAAGTTGAATTCCATCTGTCCGCCCAGTTCCACCAAGCTACGGCTGAACGATGCCTGCGCATTGTCCGGAAAAACATTTTCCAGTCCTTCCGTGCTGCCCGAAACCTGTCCCCACATCAGATTTGCCTTAAAAGCCCACCTGAAGTTGGCATTATAGCGAAATACTGCTCCCACTGCCGGATTCATTCCTTTAAAGAAAGCATTCTTGTTGGCATCTCCCATATAGAAGGCGCCCCCGGCCATTCCGCCTATTTCATATTTATATTCCTGTGCGTGGAGACCGGAAAATGAACCGACCAGCAGTATCAGTATAAGAACCCGTTGAAAAAAAGTTGAAGTCATATTGCAATGCTGTTATGTTACTACACTTCTTTTTCTAACGGTAAAACCTTCTTAAAATTATACAACCATCCACGAACTTTGATTAATCCTTAAAACCTAAACGGTTTATACGACCCTTCCAGATCTGATCCAGATCATTCGCATTATTATTCTCTTTTCCTCCGAAAATCAGCATGAAATTATCTTTATCCACTAAAACGGATGCAAAACCCCGTGCTTTATAATCTTCCGGCATTACAGCCAATGTGTCCGACAAAGTCCATGTCACACCACCGTCTCTGGAGAAATACATATCTTTCTGTGCTTTATTAGCCTCGTCGATACCGCCTACCAGGCAGAATTTATCATCATAAGCAGAAAGCAGAACACCCTCTCTCTTATCAAAATAATCCGATTCCTGATCAGTCAGCAATACCCACTGTCCACCGTTCATGGTTCCCCAGGCAGAATTGAGCAACTTTCCGTTTTTATCTTTTCCGGCAACAACAGTCAGACTGTTTTGTTTGCTACCCGAAGAATAAGAAGCCAAAGAACCAAAGCCACTAACCGGGAATCCGTCATGGACAGCCTCACCCGCTTTCCATTCCATGTCTTTATTCATATAAACAAAGTCCAGTGTACCGTTATTGTCAGCAATGGCAGACAGGAAAGAAGACTGTCCTAAGCCTTTTTCGTTATTGACTGCTCCCAGCAATGCCTTTATAGAATAAGTCTGCTCTACAATCGTCCAGTCTTGTCCGTTGACAGAGCGATAAAGCGCACCTTTTGTTGTCGGCACATACAATGCATCCCCGTATTCCGTCATCTGTGAAAGACGGACTTCACCGGCTGGCAGACCATTCAAAGTCATATCCGTCCAGCTTCTGGCATTCGAAACTGAAGAGCTATGCAATGAATATCCTTTACTTGCATCAGTTGCTTGTGCGTACATATAATAGTACTCATTACCTTCCTCACCCCACGTTATGACTTTCTGTTCTTTTACGGGGAAGCCAAGTACATTACTTGCATATAGCTCCCAGGTCATAGAATCAGGTACTACCTGATGAATATTGACCCAAGCAGTATAAACCTTTGATGAAATACCATCATAAGCCTTTGTTACAAATTTAACAGGTTTAGAGAAGTCCAACGAATCTTCTTTATTCCAATAAAAGGTAGAATCCGGCAACGCATCTTGTGTCACCTCGATGGAAACCAATCCTAAGCCATTCGTCACCTTACAAACGACCTTTCCTACTTCCGTACCGAAAGGCAGAGAGTCCGGATTAAAAATCTTTCCGTTTACCTGATCGATCACAAACTTCACTGTATCCAACTTTCCTCCCAGTATGGAGTCATGACTTATATAAAAAGATGTCAGCTGACAATCCTTAGGTACATCATACTCCTGATCGTCTGAATTCAGACAAGAAGACAGAAACAATGCAATACATCCCGCTACAAATAGTACTATTCTATTTTTCATCCAAAAATAAGTTTGTTGCATATAAAGCCACAAAAGTAGAAACATTTTTTGCTTTATTCCCAATATCGGCTAATATTTATAATATTTTAGTTCCATTAAACTACTTCGCTCACTGATTCTTCCTTGAAAAAATAGAGATTACATGATCCTGCACTTTTTTCACGTCCGTCAGTACCAGAGAGGCCACCCTACCCAGATCCGGAGCTTTCACACCCGATTCCAGACTGACAGGGGCTGTTTCAACCAACATTTGATCCCATAAACCTTCCTTTAGAAAATGGCCGAGAAGCATAGCTCCCCCCTCCACCATCAGGGAATTTAATTTACGGATATACAACTCATGCATCACCTGCGGCAAAACCGGTTGTGAAAAATCAATAGTGACATATTCCACATTCTCCCGACTTATCGCATCTGCCGTCGTAAATACCAACGTTTTTACCGTTCCGTCGAATAAATGATAATGAGACGGAATACGTAAGGTCCGGTCGAGTACCACCCTGACAGGCGACTTTCCCGCCCAATGACGTACCGTCAACGAAGGATTATCCAGCAAAGCCGTCTGTGTCCCGACCATGATAGCCGCCACATCCGCCCGCAAACGATGTACCCTGCGCATAGTCTCCGGAGAGGACAACACGACAGCCGGTGACGAATTATCCGTCCGCAGGCGGTCCATAAAGCCATCCGCACTCTGCGCCCATTTCAAATAAATATAAGGGCGCCGTTTTTCCTGGAAAGTCATAAACACCCGGTTCAACTCCCAGGCTTCCTTTTCCATTACGCCGGTCACCACTTCCACGCCTGCCTCCCGGAGCATCCTCACCCCTCTTCCCGACACTTCCGGAAAGGGGTCCAGACACCCGATCACCACACGCGGAATCTGTTTTTTTATGATCAGTTCGGCACAGGGAGGTGTCTTCCCATAATGCGAACAGGGTTCCAGGCTAACATACATGGTAGCCTCTTTCAACAAAGACTCATCACGAACCGAAGCGATTGCATTCACTTCGGCATGCGCTTCGCCATACTTCCGGTGATAACCTTCTCCGATAATTTTACCCTGGTGTACAACCACGGCTCCTACCATCGGATTCGGTGCCACACAACCCGCTCCGCCACGGGCTAATGAAATACAGCGAGCCATATATTTATTCTCAACCTCAACCATTTTCTTTGCGTATAAATGGTTTTTGCATTACTTTTGCATTAAAATTACAATTTTATGACCGAGACTGTCGCCTACATACAAGATACGCTTAAAGACTATTATCCGCTAAGTGAAATCAAAGCTTTCATTCGCTTGATAATGGAGCGCGTGTGCGATATCCAGCCGCATCAATTCTTACTCTGCAAAGATAAAGAATTATCCGATAAGGAAAAGACACAAATTTATAATATCGTAGAACGATTGACAAAATATGAACCGATTCAGTATATTTTCGGTAAAACCGACTTTTACGGATTCGAGTTTCTGGTAGACCCGTCTGTCCTGATCCCGCGTCCGGAAACGGAAGAGCTGGTCGAGCTGATCGTACATGATTATGCGAAAAAAAGCATCGACATATTGGATGTAGGCACAGGAAGTGGTTGCATCGCTATCACGTTAAGAAAATTATTGAGCAAAGCGCAGGTTTCTGCACTCGACATCTCGCCCGAGGCCCTGAAAATTGCCCGAAAGAATGCCGGGCTCAACCGTGTGCAGCTCACGTTTTATGAAAAAGATATTCTTCAGCCCTCCAAAACAGCCGATTCCATAGAAGAGGAGTTCGACGTCATTGTCAGCAATCCTCCTTATGTCATGGAAAAGGAAAAAAAGGAAATGGAGAAAAACGTGCTCGACTACGAACCGTCGCTCGCCCTGTTCGTCCCCGACGACAATCCTCTGTTGTATTATAGTAACATTACACGTTTTGCCGAACAGAAACTGAAGAAAAAAGGATATCTCTATTTCGAAATAAACGCACAGATGGGTGAAGCCGTCGTGAACATGCTGCGCATGATGGAATTCAAGAATGTAGAACTGATACAGGACCTGTCCGGCAAAGACCGCTTCGTAAAAGCACAGACATGGAACAGATAACCGAAGCAGAAATGTTACGCCGTGCTGCCGCCTATTGTTCGACAGCCGAACGTTGCATTCAGGACGTACAGAAAAAGATCAAGGCTGCCGGACTCACTCAGGAGGAAGGCGAACGCATCATCGCACGCCTGCTTCAGGAAAAGTTCATCGACGAACACCGGTTCGCCCGCTACTTCGTGAACGATAAGTTCCGTTTCAACAAATGGGGACGCATCAAAATCGCTTACGAACTTCAAAAAAGAAATATCCCCGCCCCCATACGTACAGAAGCGTTGGAAGGGATAGATGAAACAGAATATGCCCATATCCTCCAATCGTTACTCAAGGCGAAAAAGAAGTCGACCAAAGGAAAAGACGATCGGGATATTTACATCAAACTTCTCCGTTTTGCCGCTGGCCGTGGTTTTGAGAACCGCGAAGTTTCCCGTTGCCTGAAACAATTATTCAACGGTAACGATTATGAGGAAGATTTTTAACGACCTGCTGAATCTCTTCTTTCCTAAACTTTGCATGATATGCCAGACTCCTCTTGTCGGAGGGGAAGAACATATCTGCCTGAAATGTCTTTGCGACCTTCCCCGTACAGATTATGATTTCCAGAAAGAGAACCCTACCACATTCCTGTTCGCCGGAAAAGTTCCCGTTTACCGGGCTACCGCTTTCCTTCGTTATGAGAAAGGCGGCCACGTACAACAACTCATCCATTCCCTGAAATACCATGACAACCGTGAGATCGGCTTCCGGCTGGGACGCATGGCAGGTCTGAATTACCGGCAGGCCATCCAGTCAGACTGTCCCGACCTGCTCCTTCCCGTCCCACTCCATCCCAAAAAGCGGAAACAACGCGGCTACAACCAGTCCGAATGGATCGCCCGGGGACTGAACAGCCTGTTGCAGCTCCCCATAGATACCACCAGCCTCCGCCGCATCAAAGAGACAGACACACAGACAAACAAACCGACCTACGAGCGCTGGCAGAACGTACAGGATATCTTCTCGGTTGTCGCCCCGAAAGAACTGGAAGGAAAACATATCCTCCTGATAGACGACGTCATCACCACCGGTTCGACCATCGGAGCATGTGCCGAAGCCTTACTGACCGTGCCCGGAGTACGGGTAAGCGTGCTGGCAGTAGCAATGGCTTAGTAACCGCTGGGTTAGTTAGAGACCGTTTCCTCTCTGACACAACGAACGGACTGAGCAAATCCCTGATAAGTAACCCTGAAATTATGCGAGTTATAAGCAGCCTCAAGCGACCAGGAACCATAACGAACCCTACGGTCATACCTATTGGTTCCTATTTGAGTAATTAACTCATTCCGGTTATATTGAGGTCCTACGCTCGAAGACCAATAGTAACCGGTGCTGCCATGGCTTTCCAGAGCTCCTCCGGTATTATTCAAGCGCCCCGCAGCAGGGAAGAAAACAGAAGCATACGTTTCCGGATTAAAATATAATACACCTTGGTAAGCAACCCGGCTATTATTCAACGAAACCCCATAATTTCCTTTTCCGACATCTTTTACCGGTCTCCTGTCGAAAAAGCCATCCGAATAAAATGTAAAGAGCGTACCTAGCAATTGCTTACGGGCGACACCTGCTGTTCCATAGGGATACGTTCCCGGCCCGGTATTAGTCCCTGCAGTTCCATCAAAAACGGTCTTATAGTCTGCACTCGAAGCAGCATTCCCTGCAAAAGGCACATTAAACAAAGATACTCTCAACTCCGAATACTCTATCTCGCTTTTATAGTTTGTAAAATCACTTCCCGAAGAGTTCAAAGGAGGCAAATAATCGTAATACCCGTTATAAGCAACCTGACTCGTATGCCCGTCATTGGGGCGGCGATACCCTGAAGGGCAAATTTCAAACTGGTTTTTATAGGCCGGTATACCTTCTGCTCCATCCCACATGGTTTTAAATTCACTATAATTCCATGGAGGAGTACCGGTAAGAGATGACGACCGAGAAGGATTATACCCCAGCCGATAATAGCCTTCAAGACTAGTCCCACCATTCAAATCGACAGCCCACTGAAAAAAAGCACCGGCCTGTGAGGGGTAATCGACAAAACGCCCGCCACGTACATTGACTTTCTCCGAAGCCGGATTTGCGCTTCCCGCCAATGCTGCGGTAGTCAGGTTGTAAGGAGAGAACTTGACTGCCCCTCTACGCGAGTTGGAAGATAAAAGCCGCATATCTTCCCTTACATGCGACGAGATATCAGCCGAACCATTCCAGGCATTATACACAATATCAGGAATAGGATCGGTTGGGCTGTAAATATATTCGGCAGCCTCACCCTGACGGACATAAATCCTCATCGTTGTCTCCCAGGTCGATCCCATCGGACGATATTTCAGATTAACATATCCAAACTTTGGAGCAGCCTCCTTATCCGGGACAAAAGCTGCACTTTCTTTTACACCGATACGGAAATAAATACGTCCTTTCAAGCCGCTAATACCATATCCGTTTTCTCCTTTATATTGGTTAGGCCTCACGGGGTAATGCTCCGCATCTCCGGGAGACTCAGTGCCTACCCCCGGATCAAAACTGGGAGTCGCACTAACAACCAGCCAATCGCGATAAACCGGAGGGACATCTACCGACCACGGCAAATTAACCGCATGTTGCCCCGTTATGATGCGCTCCCCTCTTTGGTTATGCGCGAAAAATGCAGCGTTAAACAGACCATGCGCATTGGCGGTCGGATTATGAACAAAACGCAATCCTTCCTGCGTCACTGCGACCGTCAGCGTTCGTTGCAAAGCATTGGCGCCATCTTCTTCTTCGGCAGACAAAGTCAGCGTGTATGTCCCACTCATATTTTTAGTCCTGTCATGAGGCGAACCGGATACGGTATTCGTTCCATCGATCAGCAGGTCCAGATATCCGTTGCCTGTCGCCGGATCATAATAGAAACGGTATGGCACTTCATTGCCGGGATAATTTTCATCTTTCACCACACTATTAAACACCTCATTCGTCGAATATTCGTTCCCCACGGCATCCTGTACCGTTTCAAGAACCTTTACCACCGGCATGTTCGACCAGAACGACACCCTCGCACCGTTCATGTCCGTTATTTTCACATTCGTATGCGAAATATTTAATTTACGCACATCCGGTATCTCCCAGTCGCCGCCATCCGGACTCCAGGGAGAAGGAATGATATTCACCGCCAAGGATCTCTCTATCCTTGCAATCAATTCAAGACGTGCATTGGCAGGCAAAGTATAATCGGGATCCGATAAAATCTCCAACTTACACGAAGGGCTATATTTATCAACAAAATGGACGGTAAAGTCTATTGCCTTATCCTCATCCGTCTTATCAGCAAAGAAAGAAGAAGGAAGTATGACGCGCTTGACCTTCGCAGCCCAAACCATCCCTTTCTCCCTGTCTCTGGCAGTCAGAAAGGCTGAATTTATTTCAACAGATTCGTCGTCCGCCTCCACCCGGCGTATTCCATTCCTGGCAACCGATGTTCCTAAGTAGGGTAAAACAGGATCGCCGTACATCCACGATCCGATAAGCGGATCACTCGGCAAGCCATGCACCAACGGGACCTTGTCGGGCATATTTGAAAACGTTACTCCTTTGAATGCACCCGAAACCGCATTGCCAAAATCGGAGGTCGCTTTCAGAAGGACATCCACACGGGCGGCAAGACGCCTGAGATTAACAACCAATACAGTCGTAGCATTGCCGTCGACTTCTATATTTCCTCCACCCAGCACTTTTACATTGTTAGCCTCTGCAATCATGGGGATGCAATCAGTAGCGTTGAAAGCGGTTGCAGGATAAGACATCGAATTTACCGCCCCCTTGCTGTCAATATTCTCCAAAGCCGTCTTTATATTCGAAGCAGACGGTTCATTGACCAAAAAAATAAAATCATACTCCCCTTTCTTCACCGGATGGCGCAACGGTTCTCCCTCCAGGGCGCTTCCTGAATAGAATACATTACTTTCACGCATTGTCGTCTGCTTATCAAAAGCCAGAATGCGGAGAGTTTCTATCTTTCCATCGATTCCGTCACCCGGAAACGCTCCATTATAACTGTGCGTAGTTATGCCGGTAATCAGCATATATCCGTCTTCAGGCTCTTTCACAAAACTTTCGTCAGTACAAGATACCTGCAGCAGGGAAATCACCAATGACAGGATACATAAACCCGATTTTCCGAAAAACATATATAATCTATTCCACTTCATTGTACAATTATCGACTCCATTCTTTTCATATTCTTATTCTGTGTAACAAATTTCTCATTTATTAAGCAATAAAAGAAGCATATCCTTTTCTAGTAGAGTCAAACAGAAATAACAGAAATAGCTAATACTACAAATGTAAAAAAAAAGAAACCCGATATAAGGTATAAAAACAAAAATCAATCAGCGCTTTTACCATTATCGGAACAGGATACCGGGTTTGTTTCGATATCAGAAACTTTTATTGGTAAGAAATTATCACTTTTGTTTTTCATCAAAGACATGTATATTATCTGATGTGACCCCAATAACGTACTTCACGAGTGTTTTGAATTTCGACGATGATAATTTATTTCTAAAAACAGAAAGCCCGGCAGGTTAATCCTACCGGGCTTTGTTTTTGTCTGTTTTCACTCTTCACAGAGGTGGAACAGAAGAACTTTATTTCATTACTTTAGTATTAATACTGACTGCTTGTTCGCCCTCGCGGGGTAATTGGTTCCTTACGGGACCGCACAGTCAATTTAAATTTATTGATTATAAATAATTTCTTATTTAACGATTGCTTTTACAGCAGCTTCGCCTTCAACAGCTACTACAACTACACCTGCAGGAACAGAGATTGCAGCTTCACTTGAAGTGATTACTGTGTTTGCAACTGTCTGACCAAGAACGTTAGCGATAGTCACTGTTTTGCCTTCAGCTCCTTTGACAATAACTTCACCGTTTCCAGCAACTACTGTTACAGCTGAAACTGAATTTATTGTTTCATTATCTGTAGCAACTTCGTCAAGACCTTCTTCGATATTGAATACCTGAGCGTTGTTGATCAGTTCCTGGATTGTACCAGTTTCATCTGCATGATCAGAACCTGTTGTAGTGAACTTAGCCAATACCGGGCAAGAATTCTGAACTTTAACCCAAGCACCCTTAAATGAACCGATAGCAGAACCTTCAGCTTTAGATTCAATCAGGAAGTCTTTTTCTGCTTCTTCGTTGATCAGACGCAGAGAGAATGCATAGTTAGCATGTTTGCCATCCAATGTTTTCTTATCAAATACAGTTGCATCAGCAAATGTTGCAGGATCAACTACGCCATATTTAGCCTGTACGCTTTCCAGCGTGTTACCACCTTTCAGAATATACAGATATTCAACACCACCTTCTACACGGCAGATAGCTTCAACAAAACCAAGACGGTCGTAACCAGAATACTTGAATTTGTCTGCATTGTGCAACATAGCGTCTTTTCCTTCGATAGAGTCAGTCAGATTAACAAGGAATCTACCTGCCAAATAACCGATATAAGGAACAGTATGGTCGCTATGAGCATCACCTTCCTGGATATATCCATGTTCGTCTGTAGCACACCATTTACCATCTTTTACAGTTACAGTATCAACAGCAAACAAGTACTGAGGCATGATTTCGTTAGATGCTTTTACATATTTAACATACATAGCAGTTGTATAACCTTTGCCCGGAACAATACCTTCTGCAGTCAGACCCAGGTAACCAAAACCTTTTACATAGCTAGGAGCACCTACCTGATTGTTAGAATCTTCAAACAGATATTCTTTAGCAGTACCTCTCTGACGGAAAATCTTAGCAGTCTTTGCGTCTGTGATTGTACGGTACAGAGAAACAGGAGTAGAAGTTACGTGGAAAGCAGAAGCTCTTTCAGAAGCAATGTTATCAAGATTCAAGAAACTCATACGACCTACAGCGTCGATGCAATGAGCCTGTACATTACCATTATCTGTAGCTAATGACAAGTCTTTGATACCAGCTTTGTTGATATCGATCAATACATAATATTTATCATTACCCTTCACCTGATCAGCTTTCAGATAGAATACACCTTTACGAACAGATGCAGTAGCAGATTTTGCGATAGCTTCTGATTCTGTCATAGCCTGATAGTAAGGATTTTCACCTGTTTCTTCAACCAGATATACATAATATTTATCATTGTCGATCAGGTTAGTATCGTATACTTTCAATGTATAAGCAGTTCTCAACAATTGAGGCAGACCAGCTACACCGGTACCAGCTCCAAAGTGAATATCAGTTGCATCAGTTACAGCTTCAGCTTCGAAATAAGCACTATTGTCGTCAGACGGAGCAAAGTTCTTATCTGCCGTTACATCCAGGAACAAATCTTTGTCTACAAACAAGTTATAAGCCAAATTGTATTTAGAGATATTCAGCTTAGTCAGGTTCTGATAACCATGATGTTCGCTAGTCAAAGCATCATTGTCTTTTACAGCATCAATTACATAAGATTCAAGATTATTCAATGCCTGATTATTTGCAGCAATACCTGTGTAATTCTTATTAATAGTATAATAATTACCATCAGCATCTACATACAACTGACCTGCAAACGGATCAGCGTCAAATACAGCGGTATTAGCTCCATATTCACGGTTCTTAACATCAACAGTTGTACAACCTGTAGTATTAACAACCCACATAGTAGCAGGCATGTCGTTATAATTCTGAGCAACCTCACCGCCTTCGTATTTTTCAACAGCGTCGTACATCATTGTACCCTCGAAGTTACAAACCAGATTCTTAGCGGTAGTTGCATTCTTAATGAAATACAAACCAGCAGGCAAAGTTGCACGCTGCAGATAAGCAAAGTTTCTATCTTTAAAAGTAAACTTAGTCAGGAATGAGCCAGGAAGACCAGCTTCACCAATTTCTGTATTATAAGCAGTGATAACTGATTCAGTAGCAGTTAAGTTACCGATGCGGATAACAACAGCACCAACTGTAGCGTCAGCACCAGGAGTACCACCTGCAACAAAGAAAGAAGCAATGCTATTATTTACGCTATTGAATGCATAGTCACCATTTACCCATTTATTGTTAGCAGGATTAGCGCTCAAAGCATTCAGCGGTTCGAATTTCAAAGTTTGTTCAGACGGAGAATAAGTTACTTTGAAAAGTGAACGAGCCATCCAAGTTTCAGCAGTCATACCTGTATTTGCTGGGATATTAGTACCATCCAACTTTTTACCATTATCCATCAAAGCCAATTCCAAAAATTTAGAATTTGCAGAGAAGAAGTTTTCAGAAACGTACATATAATCTGCACCTGATTTCAAATAAACATAGTCCTCAATAGCATTGTTAGCATTGATACCTAATTTAGTAGCATCATAAGCAGCCAAAGTAGCTATCTCAGCAGCAGAAGGAGCTTCAGCAGTCAGTGTATTTAAGAATACGCTAGGTGTAGTAGGAACTTTAGAAGATTCTACAGTAAATACTGTGCTTGCAGGAACCCCCATAGCAGCGTTAGTTGTTAAATATTTGTAGTCAACTACTCTGTTCAAGTCTTCAGCTGTCAACACGATAGAAGTAGCTATAACTGGCTGCAACTTAATAGCTAAAGAAACGGCATTAACACCATTAGATCCAGCAACATTTTTCGGATATTGAACAGCAACAACAGTACCGTCTGTTTTCTTTTCCAATACAACGACCCATTCTTTATTACTTGCATCCTTGAAATAAGAATAAACGGGAGCTGTACCAAAAACATTATTAGGAGCGGGTACATCTGATACATCATCGGATGCATACCAAGCCCAAGTAGTTGTACACCCTTCTACTGTAGTAGTAGTCAGAGCATCCAATTGAACCTGAGTCAGATCAGCAGTAGCAGTAGTCGTGTGAGCAAGATCAATAGCCAGTTCGAAACCGGTTTCTTTGTTTACATAAACGAAATTTTTACCACTTGTTGCATCGTCTGAAGCCTTGATTGACCACAAAGAAGCATTGATAGGAGCATCTGTAGCAGCGACCATCTTCAGTGTTAGTTCACCTGTAGTATAGTTACGGTCCTGAATCAAGACGTTACCCTGTCCATCAGATAACTGATACAACAGCGATTCGCTAATAGTAGAGACAACGTTGGCAGCAGTGACAGCTTCACTAGCAGTAGCGGTAGGACGAAGGTCAATATCGTGACCTACGCTGTTTACAGCTGTGCTAACTACAGTCTGTGCGAAAGCTCCAACACTAGATGTCAGCAATGCGCCGACAAGCAAAGTAGAAAACTTTTTGTTCATACTTCTAAAATTTAATATTAATAATAGTGTTATAAAAGTCTATCCAGAGGACACGTTTAAATGTCATCAATTGTTAAATGACTAGATTAAACGTTCCTTTTTTCTCGCCA